>JAABUK010000220.1_pt1 | contig 135349 bp, 5 predicted proteins | sample 5559141 | NCBI WGS metagenome assembly JAABUK01 (sample SAMN10711869, study PRJNA513367) | rock metagenome | isolation source: Antarctica rocks | place: Antarctica: Victoria Land, Pudding Butte nord | collected 2016-01-03 | reverse complement strand
GGGTACTCGGCGGGCGCTCGACGGGCGCTCGGGGCCGTTCGGGCGCCCCGAGCCTACCTCGGGCGCCCGAGGCAGCTTGCCTAATGGCCCCGAGCCGCTGGAGCCGGTTTTCGATTTGCCGACGTAAAAATATCGAAGAATATTAAAATATTAAAGTTATCGATTAAAAAGTAAAAAACTAGGCCCGCTAGTAATAATTAAATAAATAGGAGAGTTATAAAATAACGATTTTTATATAAACTATTAACCCGGCTTAAAAAGAAGATTTATTTAAAAATCGATTTAATTATTATAATTAATTAAAAAAGGTTAAAAACTCTATAACGATATAATTAAAATATAATAAAATCGGATTAAATAAATTCTTATATCGAATAAAGGTATTTATAATCCGTAGCGCTAGCTACCGGTATAAATAAAGGAAATAAAGTATAAAATATATATTATTATTTCACCTAGAACTAGCTAGAGATAAAACGGAGTTTATAAAATAAATAAATATATATAACTTTAAGAAGATATTAACCTAGGCTAAAAATATATATATAACCGCGCGGTAAATAATAAAGACGGGGTAGCTCGGCTAATTCTTTTTTATTAAAGAATAATTAATATAATTTAAATTACTACTAGGACCTAGCGATATACCTAGGCCTATAAAGAAAAAAAAGAAAAGGAAGAAACTACCGGCCGGAGGGCCGTAGGTATCGATTATTTAATAAATATATAATAAAACGGCCTATAGGCCTACGAGATAAACGAATAAAATTAAGAAAATGAAAATAAAAAAGAAACGGAGGGAAGGGATAAATAATATTTTAAAATAATTATAACTATCGGTTATTAACTAGTAAAAAGAGGAGATAAATTATTAATAAATTAGAGTTTTTAAACAACGAGGTTTCTTTAATAATTAATAAGAACTACTAGTAACTCTATTAAAAAAGTATTCGCGGAACTCCCTTATTAATAAAGTAGTTTTACTAGAGTAAATATATAAATTAATTAATTAATTAATCAATATAAGTATTTATTTAACCTAATTTTATTACTTTTTAATTATATTATTTAAAGAATTATTTTTAATTATTTATATTTTTAATCGCTCGTTTTATAAGGTTAAAGCCTAGAAGATCCTTCGACTTTTAAAAAATACTCTAAAAATTAGTCCTCCGGGTAATAATTCGGGAAGTTTTAAGAATTATATTTATCGCGAAAATAATTAAGATTAAAACGGCCTTTAAGCCGCTTCTAGATATTAATTTTATAAATAAATAATTAAAAAATATAAATAATTAAAGGGTAAACTTTTTTATAAAGTTTTTAATCTTCCTTTATTAATAAAATAATAACTAGTATTCTATTAAAAAAGGTAAAAAAAGCGCGTTAATTTATTTAGTTTATATACTAGCTTTAAAGATTAATTTAATATTTATTTTCGTTTAAAATTACTAAATATATATTTAATACCTCGATTTATTTTAAATAATTTTAAATAAATCGAGATAAATTAATTTAAATAATACCGGTTTATAATTAGTTATATATAATAATAAGATTATTATATAATTTATAATACCGCGCTAGTTTAAGGGGGTATTACGCGCGTATATAATTTTTATAAATTAACGTAATTCAAAATCAAGATTAGACTAGCGTAGTTATAGTATTTTATATAATTTTAATAAACTACCCGACGCTAGTAAAAAATTACGAATTTAAAAGTTTAAATTCGAAGTTATTATTTTTAGATTTTTTATTAAAAAAAGTTTTTTTTTTTGTTTTATATTCTCTTTTCGTTATTTTTCTACCTAAATTAAGAAAATATATATTTAATACCTCGGCTTTTTTTATATAAACTCCCGCTTTACCGATAATTTTAATTAATTATATAATCGAATTAATCCGCGAATAAATCTTTTTTTTATATTAAATTAATAGTCCGTCCAAGGATCGTCGTTTTATAACTTTTTTATTTATCTAGTTATTATTAACGGGTTTAATTTTTTACTCTTTAATTAATAACCTTAATATCTTAATATTTTTTAATATTTATAATAATATCTACTTAATTCTTTTTTCTTTTTATAGTAATTATTACTTTATATTATTTTTTAAATTTTAAGACGCGAAGTACCTAGGCTTTCCTTTCGAGTATTAATATTAAAGATATTTATTATTATTTACCTCCTTTATATTAGATTTTATTCTAGATTCATTTATTATTTATAAAAGTTACGGGATAAATTCCTCGACTCGCTTAATATATAAATATATTATAAACTCTAATAAATATAAGAGTTATATTATTAAAATTCTTAATATTAATTATTAGAAAGATATATTAAATAATATATTTATTTTAAAACTATAATATAATAAATAAATTACTTAATTATATCGCTAGAGATATAAATTATAAATTATATATTCTATATATAATTACTAGGTTAATAATTATATCCTAAATAATATATAACCTAAAAAGTCTATATATAATCGAGTTAATTTATATAATATAAAAGGATAATTTCTTTTTATAGAGTAAAATCGTTATTTATTAATAGATAAATATTATATATTTCGTTAATATTTAGACTTTTAATTTTATATTACTTTATAAATATAAAGATAAAAATAATATATTTATAGAAAAATAGATCCGCGAAGATTTATTAATAAAGTATTATAATAATATTTTAATAAATTATTTCAGTATTTAAAAAACGATAAAATTATTATTTATAAATATTACTAAGATATTCTAAAAACTAATATATATAAATATTATTTTTATAATATAATTAATTCTTTATTTAAATAAGGATAAATTTAATATATTTTATTAAACTTTAGGCCTAAAGGCGCCCTAAATAGTTAATTTAATTATTATATTATAACTAAAATAATATTAAAAATACGGGTATATCGTTAAAATTAGCGGGTATCTATATCGGTAATTTAGGAAACACCGATGTCTACGTAGTTTATATCGAAAATAGGTAAAATACTAGAAATACGTATCTACTTATATCTCGTATTCTAAGCGTATTATATACCGATTAAATACCGATTCTATACCGATTCTATAACTTTTTTTTTAATTTTAACTTTTGATAGTATCTAGACTAGGGCCTTTGTATAAGAATATAAATATTTTACTAAACTCATTTTTAGCCTAAATTCCGAATTTTTAATTAAATTCTTACTAGCGTTACCCTATAAGATTATAAAGTTACTTTAAGGAATAAGTTTAGCCCTTTTATATAAACCTTAACTCTAATTTTAAAATCTTAATACTAAGACTTATTATAACTACAAAATAAGTATTATATACTAATTAAATAACGATTAAATAGATATATTTTTCCGGATTTATTAATATAGTCTAGTTTCCGTTTCCGCTATACTTTATTTTTAATCGTATTATTTTAGGTAGTAAATAACCTAGTTATTATTTATTCATATCCTATCTTCTTCGTATATTTAATTCTTATTATTACTACTATAATAACTTAAAATTTAATTACTAGTATTGAAAATTATAACTACTTTAAGTTTAATTATATTTAATATAAACTTATATCCTTTTAAATACTATTCTAGTAATTAAATTATCCGAAATCCTAGTATATACGTAATCTTTTATATCGATATATATATATACTCGCTCTCTATTATTCCTTATAAAGAATAATAAAGTTAACTAGTTTAAAAATTTATTAGATCCTAATAAATATAATTATTATAATAGACTTCGTAAATAAATACCCCGAATTATTAATTATTTAACTTCTTTTACTACCTAGATTAATTTATAATTCGGTACTAGTACCTAATTTATAAATATATAGATATTATTATAATACCGCTATCTTTATTAATCTTAAAGGATATAGTAAATATTTTATTATTTATAATTATAAGGTTAATATAAATTAAGATTTCAATTAATTATATTTTAGGTAATTTATACTTTTAACCTAACTCGTGTTTATTTAAGTATATTATAAGGTAGATAATTTATAATATAATAATAACGATTATATACCCTTAGAGTTATACTACTATATTCTTTATATTATTATTTAAATTTAATTATTCTTTAAATACTTAAAACTCTTATTTTAAAATCCCTAAAACTAGCGTCTTTAAGGATTTATTCATATTAATTATAAATTAATATTATAATATTTTATTCGTATAAATATATAGCGCCTATAATTACTTCCCTATAATAATATTTCTTATAGTATTATTATCGGGACTTATCTATATCCCGCTTAATTATAAAATTTTATTTATAATATCGTATTCGCTCTATATAATCTATACGACTATATTTTAACTCATAACTAATATATATATATATTATATATTAAATAAATTTTTTAAATAATCGCGTTTTATTAAAATCAGGAATATTATTTATAAATAGACGGGATTTTTATTATATAAGAGTTACTTATTATAAATACTCGTCGTTTACTTCTCTATAATAATAATACTCGAGTAAAGGTATTAAAATATACTAAGGCTCTATATATTATATAACTAAATTATATAATTTAAGATTTATATATAGATTCTTTATAATATATAGTCTTAGATATTCTTATAACTTTTTAGAATAATTAAATATTCTTCTATTATTTTAATAAATATTATAATTATTTTATAATTATTAAATTATTAATATATAATCTTAATTATATAATTAGATTTATTTATATCTAGTTCTAAAGCTTTAATAAAAAGGTCTTCGAGGTATTTTTATAAATTTATAATATTAAAATTATTACGTATCTTTTATTTTTAACTAATAAATTTTTTTATAAAGTTAAGTTTTTCGAGTTTATCGAATATCTAAATAACTTTTAAATACTATAATATAATAATAATATTCGAAGAATTAGAAAAACATATTTATATTTAATTATAAGACGAGATAGTTTAGGTTTTAATAATTATACTTTAAATTAGTATAGAGATCCCTAAAAAGAATAATAAAATAAAAGAATAATAAAATAAAATAAAATAAAATAAAATAAAATAAAATAAAATAAAATAAAATAAAATAAAATAAAATAAAATAAAGTAGAGGATAAAGTAGAGATTATAATTTAATTTTTATTTTAAATTAAAGTAGAGTAAAGTAGAGATTTATTAAAGAATCCTAGATAATAAATATATAATTAATTGACTTTAAGACTATACTCGATATAATAAGATTTTAGAAAATTAATTAATTAATTTATATATCTACTCTAGTAAAACTACTTTATTAATAAGGGAGTTCCGCGAATATTCTCTTAATAGGGTTACTAGCGGCGTTTACTAGTCGTTAAAGAAACTTTATCGATTAAAAACTTTAATTTATTAATAATTTATTTCCTCTTTTTATTAGTTAGTAATTAATAATTATAATTATTTTAAAATATTATTTATCCTTTCCTCCGTTTCTCTTTTATTTTAATTTTAGATTTTATTTATTTATTTTATAAGTTTATAGGCCGCTTTATTATAAATTTATTAAATAATCGATACCTACGACCCTCCAGCCGGCGGCTTCTTTCTTTTCTTCCTCTTTTTTATAAATTTAGATATATTACTACGCTGCGGAATAGAGTAGAGATTACTTTCCCTTCCCTTCCCTTCCCTAGAGGAAGGGGAAGGGAAGAGAAGAAATAAATTTAAAATTATTCCCTTCCCTAGTTTAGGGAAGGGAAGGGATTCTTTATTATTTTTTTCCTCCCTTCTTAATAGGGCTAGCCCTATATAATTTATATATACGCGTATATATACCTTATTAATTAGGATAATAATTAATATAAATAATAAATATTTTTAAGGTCGCTAATAACGTTTTATTAATTATATTAATTATTATTCCTATTAATAAACTATATATACGCGTATCTTTAGGGTTATTATAGTAACGATAATATAAATAAAATATATTAAGATTTAATAGCGCGATTAAATAGACTAACCTCTATACTATCCTCGATTTAAGTAATTAATATATACTATAGTATCCTAGAATAACGAATTATAGTTATTTATATATTAATCTTTAATCGGTATCCTCCGCGTATAAAATTATATTAATCTTTATATTAAATCTTTATTAAGATTTTATCCCTTAACGAAACCTCTTCTCGCTTTAATTATTAATATTTATTTACCCGCCTAATATTTTCGTTAGAATCTTTAAAAGTCTAATATTCTTCGCCTACGTCGGCAAATCGAAAACCGGCTCTAGCGGCTCGGGGCCACTATATAAGCTGCCTCGGGCGCCTAAGGTAGGCTCGGGGTGCCCGAGCGGCCCCGAGCGCCCGAGGCCGTTATAAGATAAGCGTCGGGCTCCCTACGAGCGTAATTTAAGCCCGGAGCTTTAAGGGCCCTAACCTTAGAAAATCATATGATTTACCACCTAAAATTTTCAAAAATCTTGATGTTCCATAATCGCCCCTATCGACGGCAGCGACCCCCCGGAACGACCCCCAACGCTAGCAAATTTTGATGCCCGGAATCGATCGATTCAGGCGAAATCCTCGCGGGGGTATGCGCAGGCCATACGCCAGGGCATACGCCAGGGGTTTAGGGGTACGACAGTGACAGTTATAGGGGTGCGACAGCGACAGGACTATGGCCATGAATGGAATGCGCCATGGCCATGAATGGAATGGGGCCATGGCCATGAATGGAATAGGGCCATGGCCATGAACAGGGGCCATGGACGGGGGTCAAAGTTGGTGGCGCACCCCTAATTTAGCGCCCATTAGTGGCCGTTTTAGGCTTACTCGGTGTACGCCCGAGTGGCCCTAGGCCCCTTGGCTGCATACCTCGGGCGCACCTCGAGTCGGTAGATAGGTGTCGCGTTTAAGGCTCCTAGGGCGCCCGTCGAGCGCCCTAAGCCACGATCGAGCCACTTTTCGTTTTGCCAACGTATAAAGTAATACGTTTATTATATATAATATATAAATTAGTTATTAAATAATATAAATTATAATTTATCTAGGGATAATATAGGAAATAAATTTATTAGAGAATATATATATTAAATAATCTTTTATAATCTTTTATAAAATACTAAATATATTACTCTAAAATCGTATATCTTTAAAAAGATTTTAGTAATAGATTTCGCGGACTAAATACGAAAAGAGTACTTTTAAAATTAATAAATCGAAAATCTTTTAATATCTTTTAATTTCCCGGAGTATTTTCGTTAATAAGGATTAATATCTTAATTAAGATAAAAGTAGTTAATAATAATATAAAACTTACTACCGGGCTTTATATATCGTCGGGTAGATATAAAAATTTAATTTATTCTTCTCCTCCTCCTTTTTAGGGCTTAAGCGCGGTCTTTAAATAAAGATTTAAATAAAGTTTTAATTATTTATATTCCCGTAGAAGTCTAATTAATAAATAAAAAGCCTTAAGATAAAGACGTAGCTAGTATTAATATCTAGAAATTAATATAGGATTTATAGTATATTTAATATAAAGAAAGAATTTATAAATTTAGATACTCCTAGCGCTTTTATATATAGGGTTCTATACTTTAAGACCTTAATAAATTATATAATATTAATAAAATTATTACGATAAAGCTAAAATTAAGGTAAATTATTTATTATTTTACTTTACTTTAATTTTTCCTAAAGAATATCCGCGTCTCGAAGGAGCCTTTATAATAACGGATTAATATAAAGATTAGGATAAAGCTAGGATATATAATAAGATAATATATCTTTATTTTTAATTATAATTTTAGTTTTTTATATTTTACTCGCCTTCTCTTTCTTTTTTACTATTTTTTAATTTATTTTTAAATTCTTAAAAACTACCTAGCGAGTAGTATATATTTCTTTAATAATACCCTCTAAATAATTAAAAGATATTTCGCCCGTACTAAGTCTCGGTAGATTATTTTTATTAGTATAAAAGATCTACTTTAGTTATTTATTACTACGGGTTTTATCCCGATCTTTATCCTAATCGGAAGGGTCTTAAATATCCTCCTCTATTATTATATCTCTTATATCTTAATTATTATAGGAGTAATCGAGTATAAAGTAATTTAAATTATTTTATTAATAATTCCTATACCTTTAGAAAATAGGATTAACTTCTTTTAAATAAAAATATAGGATATACTCTTCTATATAATTTATATAATATTTAATATTATCGAATTTAGGTTTATTTTAATTATTTAGGGCCGAATCGTCCTAATCTTTATCTTAATTATTATTCTTTTAGTAATTTTCCGGGATCTCGGGTATTACTAGTTAAATCTAGGTATTATTTAAGGAATTAACTAGATAAGGATAATAAAGATATATATTCCCTATTTTATAATCCTATCTTTCGATAATATATTCGTAATTATCGTATTAATATTTTTAATATAGTCGTTAATATTTAAGATTATCCTTAGTTTATTCGTATATATTATTATTATTTATATAGTTTATACAGCCTTCTAACCTTATTATATAATTATTACTATTAACGATCGCCTCGTTATCGTTATTAATATTATTATTATCTTTAATCTTAATATCTTTACCCGAGTTATATTTATTATCTTCTACTCTATTCCTAGGTATAGGTAGTTTATATAATTAAATAAATATCGGTTAAATTATATCCTTTAATTTAGAGTAAATAGGCTAAGAGAATTAATCTAATATATTTAATTAATTCGTATTAACGATATCGTCGAAGTCGATTTATTCTTATATAGGACCGAATAACTACGGTTTATATATTTTATTAAAACTATTTACCCTAATATTTATACCGTAAGATTTACTAGAAAGTTAGGGTTATTTTATATATTTTTTATTCTAAAGCCCTAGTATTTAGGCGACTATTATAAACTTTATTAATATTATTTATTTTAATTTATATCCTAGTAATCTTACTTTTTTATATAATAGATTAATTACTTTATAATTTAGGGGCTAAAGAGCTATTTTCTATAAATTAAATTAATATTAATTATCTTAATCTTTATCCTAATATATTTACTTAGTATTTTAAATATTAACGATTATATAATTATAATAACTTAATATCTTATTAGTTTATAATCTATTTTTATTTAATTTAACCTTATTTATAAGAACTAAAGTACGGATAAATATAAAGAAGATTACGACTAATTAATTTATTAGTAACTAAATATACCGGCCTTATATATATAAATATACTATATAATATTTTAAATTAAGATAAATACTTTTCTAATAATATAATTAATATAACTTCGGTATAAAGGAAAACGAGATTATAAATAAATAAAATAATTAGATTTATAATACTAAAAGCGGGATCTCTAATTATTATTTATTTTAATTTTATAATAAAAAGTTATACTCCTTCGGTAACGACTTTTATATTAAGATAATCTTTTATCCTATCTCGTATTAATAAATTATATTATTAATTATAATAGTTATAAACGATTAATAAATTATTCTAAAATAGAATCGAAAGTCTAAAAGTTTATAATTAAATCTAAATTTCGTAGTAAAAATAACGGTACTAGTTTAATTAATATAAAGATTAAAATAAATATAATAAAGTATCGACCTTCGGATATTAATTATAATATATTTTTACCTAATATATATAGTCTTTAATCGCCGTATAAACTATATATTCTTCGGGGCTATAATAATTCGTTTATTATAAATCGCGTAAAAATTTATTACTATAATTAAGATTAATATTATATATTTATAAAGATAATATTAAGTTATTTATTTATAAATTCTTTAATTAATATCGCCTCCGAGGTCTTTTATAACGCGTTTAAACCTATAGACTATATACGAAAATAACGTCTATAAAAGGTATATATAATTTCGCGTATAAAGCGCGTAAAGGGTAGTTTCGGGATTAAAAGATTAATAATCTTTTAAAAAAGCCTAATTTCTTATAAAATAATAACTAAAGAGTTAAATTAAATAATAATTTAATTATAAAGATCCTATTAATTACTACTCTTTAATTTTTTATTTTATACCGCGATTTTCTTTACTTAAGGTTTCTTTATATATACTTTTTATATATTAAATACTTTCCTCGCTACCTTTAGATTCCGTTACGTTTTTAGTAATCGAGGGCTTTAATTTACTCTCGTATTATTATTAAAACTATTAAATAACTTAAAGTTAATATCGGCTACGCTTTTATTAACGGCTAGAGGTATAATTATTAATTTAAATTAATAAGGATTTAATTAAATCTTAAAAGGAATTTCTAAAGGAGGGTTAAAATATTAATTTATTATATATTTAAAATTATTTTTTAGCGGGATATTAACCTAAAATATATAAGATAAATATAAATCTATCTTTATAATCTTCCTATCCGGTATTAATATAATTAAGTTATAACTACCGTATATAGCGTATCTCTATAAATTATATAATTATAAAAGAGTTAATAATTCCTTTTATTTTCTTACTTTCTTTACTAGTTTCTAGAATATATATTTAAAATATCTTAAAATAATAGCTTCGCTATTAATAATTCTAAATCTAATAATTAATATTCTTTTACTTTTAGTTTAATTATTTAAAATAATTCTTTTATAAAGAGCTTAACGACTAAAGATTCCGATAAATATTATTATATATATATAATAGAAATAGTTATCGTCTTTCTCGAATAATTTTATAAATAAAAGTAGTATCGTACCTAAAAAATTAAATAAAAGAATTAGAAATATAAAGATTATATACCTAATTTCTCCTAGATATCGCCTAAACCGGCTCCGAAATAAAAGTTCTTTTATAACGATATTATAATAAGTATAGAGGAGCCGAGAAATATCTATAAAAGATATAATCGAATAATTATAAGAATTAACGCCTAGAATAATATAAAAACGTATTTTATATTAAATTAATATAAGAGGAAAGTTTTATATTTAGGTATAGAACCGATCTAGACTATATTATTCTTTAAAGACTAGGTATATTCTAACCCGCTTAGTATATAAATATAAAGATTAATATAAATATTTATAATCCTAATTATAGAAAACTAAAAGAAAGGTTAATATACTATAATTTAATAACCGAGAAATAATACTTAAAGACTTCCCTAAATTATTTATATAAATAATTATCGGGCTTAAGCTCTCTTTACGATCTATTAATAATATTAATATATAACGAGTATTTAAATATACGAGTTCGTTAATTACTCTCCCTTCTATAATTATAATTAAGAATTATATTATAAAGAAATATAACGATATTTAAAATTAACTCCTTCGGAATTTATTTAACGACGGTACGAAAGTTATTATAATACTAGACTTATAGTCTTTTAAGAACCGATAGATTTATATAATTATAAATATATACTTTATCGATTAGCGATAATAATACTATAAGGTACTCCTAGCTTTTAAATATATAAAAGAAAAATATAATAATATTAATTTAACCTCGTACCTAAATACTATTATTCATCGTTATAAATTAAAGAATCGGATAATATTAATTACTATAAATAACGTTTTTAATAATAATAGTATATATTAAGCCCTCGAAACTATATTACCGGAGGAAAAGACCTAGTTTTTAACTATAAAGAAAAAACTAAAATATAAAATCCGCGATTTCTATAATAATTAAAATACTTTTACGAATATTAGAATTCACCGTATTTTTTATCTTTTATATATTATTTAGCTAGGCTTAAAGGAACTTTTTAAAATAATTAAAATCTTATTAATAAATAAAGACTTTTAGAAGAATTAGGACGATAAAATAAATAAATAAAAACTTTCTAAAATAAAGAAAAAACCTAAGATCCTATTTATTTTAATAAAAGTACTTCCGTATTTTAAATAATATATTAATTATTATACCGATATTTATTTCTTTATTTCTATTAGGGGATATAGATTTATAAAGCCTCTATTTACTTTAATAGAAATAGTTAACGACGCGAGCGCTTTTAAGATATTTAAAAGCGATTAAATAATAAAAAATATTAATTAACCGGGCCGAATTAGGTATAAAAAATATATAATAAAAAATATCGAAATAAATTTATAATGTTAAAGCTCTTCTAGGACGTAGCGACTAGATAGGATTTAATTTATTATATATTAATCCGCGCCCTAAAGCTAAAGCCGGCGTTAAAGGAATTTTTCCGTAAATAAACGGAATAATTATAATTAAATAAGGATAAATAGATTTAAATAAAATACTTTATCGAACTTTATAAACCGTTTTATTAATATTTATAAGCGATAAGTATATTACGTACGCCGATTATTTATATAACTTTTTCGGTCTATAACGTATTATTTAATTATTTTAAAAGTAAAGAAGAAAAATTTATAAAGAAGACTACGCCTTAAAAGAAATCTATATTAAAGAGTTTAAAAAAGGCGTAGGATAAATTTAATTAATATTATTCTTAAACCTAGTTAACCTTCGGTAGGTTATACGGTATAATAACTCTTTTAAAATTAATTCGAAAAATAATTATATTTAAAGACTAAGGATAGAATAAAGAGACTAGGTAAAAGTAAAAGGATTTTTATTAAAAATAATTTAAAAAATAATTCGACTAGCGCCCGTAGGTTATTTAATAATAAAAAAATCTACGCTAAAAAAGATATCGAGGTAGATAATCTTAAATATTTAATTAAGGGTAGTAATAAGGTATTATTAAACTCGAAAAATCGGAGTAAAAAACTTCGAAAATACCGGGAAGCGAGTAAATCTTTTATTTATACTAATTTTTATATCGATAAATATACCTATTAATTATATATAGCGTTTAATAACGACGACGGTAAATCTATATTTAATAAATAAAAGAACCTCTTATTAATATTTAATTATTTCTTTTATACGGCCCGTAATATCCTAGCCGTACTTTATATAGACGTTAAATATAAGCGAGTATTTAATATCGCTATTTAATTATATATAACTTAAAAATCTTATAGTCCCGAGATATTCTTAACTCTTATAGTTCTTAATTATTTTTAATTTAAAAAAAACGAAATAGTAGTTTCTTAATAAGATTTAAATTATAAAGAAATAATAATCTTTAAAAAATACGAAGTAGAGGTATAAAGGCGGGACGAGGCTATAATAAAGAGTAATAATAACTTTATAAATAACGAAGACGAAAGCGGGTATAATAATCTTATAAATAAAACTACCGTCTTAAAATTTAATAATAAAGACGAGGGAAATAAAAAACCTCTAGTCTTAATTACTAGTTTAATTTATAATTAGGGAAGAGTTAAAAAATCTAGCCCCTAGATAAAAACTTATAAAGTAATATAAATATATATAAAAACTATATTAATAATAAAAAGACTCGGGAAAGTAATTTAAAAACTAAAGTTTCCGGGTATTAAATAAATGGGAGTAATTCGAAATATATATATATTATTTAAGACTCTACGTCCAGCTATTTAATATAGAGGAAAAAATCGAATATAAGATTATTCTCTAAACCGGAGGTAATTAATAGGTTTAAAAAATTAAAAAATTCTATTAAAATTATATAAGGAACTTAACTTTATCCTAAAATCTTTAAAAGATTATAAAAAAATAAATAAGACTTCGAAGTATAGGAGGAGTTAAAGAAGATATAAAGAATAAAGATATATAATATAAATCGAATAAAACTAATATAAAGATTAATATAATTCCGACTAGAAACTTTATAAACTAGCTATATTAAATATTTAAATATATAACTAAATATACCCCTTATATTTATATCTAGAATTTTATTCGATAATATAATCTCCTTTTAACTTAAAGAGGGCCTTAAAAATACTCTTAATTTAATAATTTATATTATCCCCTTCGAAATCTTCTCCTAATCTTTAGAACGAATAATATCCTTTATTTTTTTTATAATTTAGGTATACTCCGGCCCTAGTATTATCCTAAATACTTTCCGCGCTTTTTTTATATTTTTATTCGGTCTCTAATTATATTTTTCGTATTTATAATTATCGGGGTAAAAATAATATAATCTTAATATTATAATCTACCCTTTATTAATTTAAATAAATACGAGACCTATATTTATTCTATAACGCCGATTTTATTAATTAAAATTATATCGTTTATATCTTTTTAGATTTGTATTAAACTAGGCGGTTATATTCTTTTAAATAATATATTCGGTAAAAATAAAAATATAATAAATTTATAAATCCCTCTTTAATAAACCTTTTCGTTTATATTAATTTATAATTAATATATAACCGGATAAAAATTAGTATAAATAATATATTTTAAAATTATATCTTTTATAATACGAAAACCCTTTATATATATATACGCGAAGACGGTATTTATTATAGTAATCGATTTTAACGCGGAGTAACTTTAATACTATAATTTAATATCCTCTAATAATATTATAGGCCGACCGGTCCTTAGATTTTACCTATAAATTAAATAAGATTTAAATATTATAAACCTCGGTTTACTTTTTACTTTCGCTTTAAACGCTATAGGTTTCGTTTTAATCTAATTATTAACGTATTCTAAGAATATAATTACTAATATCTAGAGAGTTATCGATATCCTCTAGCGGTTATTTATTAACCTAATCTACGTCCTTATTATTATTAATTATTATTTATTTAATTAACGAAACCCCGTTTACCTAGGTAATAACCTACTTATATTTATTATTAATAATCCTATTATATATTAACGGTATCCGCTTTAAATAGGATATATTAATATAAAGATTAATATAAACCTTTTATTAATTATTTAGATTTTAACCTACTTTAATAATCTTTATTATTTTTATTCTAAAAGAATATCTAATTTTTATTAATTTTTTACTTTCTTTTAGGCTCGCTAAACTATTTTTATATTTATAATTTTCGTATATTTAATAGCGGCGTCTACTTTTAATAATAATAAAAGGCGTTTTCTTAATTTTATTATATTAAGGTTCCTAGAAAGTTATTCTTCGGCTTTTCTCTTCGGTTATAAATCTAATATATACCCTCTTTAGCCTCTTCGTAATATAGAATTTCTAAAAGAATTTATTCTATTAACTATTAATATTAATTATTTATATTAAATATATAAAATTAACGTTTCTAACGACTTATAATCTAATATTAAACCGAAGTCGTATCTAGATATTAATTAATCTCGCGTTTCTTCTTCTTTTTTAATTATAGTTTATTATTTATTTAGGCTTTAGATTATTTTTCTTTATAATATATTAATCGTTATTATAAAGAGCTTTACGATAAAGAAAGATTATAGATACTAGTCTAATTATTTATATTAATCTTTATATTATTTAGATTAAAACGTCGATCTAAAATCTTATTTAAGAATTATTAATAATAGGAGTTATATAATCTAATAGTAAATAAATAAAGTTTACTACCGAATCAAGTATAATAATATAAGAACTAATAATTAAATAATTAAATAATAAAGAAGTTAAACGATTTAACGAAGTTATTTATAAGATAAATAATTCGTTAAATTTAAAAATAAAGAAAAAGCGGAGGCGTTTTAAAAAGTCATTACTAGCGCGGCGTTAGTAATAAATCTAACGGGTAATAATATTATTAAATATAAATAACCTAAACGATCTTTATATATAAATACTACGTAGTTAATATATAATAAATTCTATATTAAATTCTATAATCTATTTTAATTAAATAGTATACTTTTATTCGAAAAATTTAACGTATATTAACTAGTATTAACTAAATTTATAAATATATATCCTTCTTTATAAAGCGCTCGTTTTATTACGATAGTAATAAAGAAATAAACCCTCTTTTTATTAATTTAAAATATATTTTAGAAATTTAAAATATATTAACGTCTATTATTAATCGCGATATAAATAAAAATTAATATAACTAGTAAATGTACTAAATAGATAACTAGGTTTATTTATATTATTAGCCCTACCCGGGAAGAGAGGAAGGGAATAATAATTTTTTTTTTTTTTTTAATAATCTCTACTCCTTCTCTTCCGCTCCCTTTTTTATTAGAAGGGAAGGGAGTAAGAGTTATTCCCTTCTCTTTCCTTCCTTATTCCGTAGTATATATATTACTAGGTCCTAGTAGTAGTTTAAATTATATTAATTATTTTTTAATAAAAAAGAATTAGCCGAGTTATCCCGTTTTTATTATTTATTATATAATTATATATATACTTTAGGCCTATATTAATATCTTCCTAAAATTATATATATATATTTATTTTATTAACTCCGTTTTATCCCTAGCTAGTTCCGAGTAAAATAATAATATATACTTTATACTTTATTTCCTTTATTTATATTAATAACTAGCGTTATAAATTATAAATACTTTTATTCGATATAGGAATTTATTTAATCCGATTTTACTATATTTTAATTATATTATTATAAAAATTTTAGTTTTTTTAGTTAGTTATAATAATCGAATTAATCCCCGAATAGATCTCTCTTTTAAACCGGGTTAATAACTTATATAGAGATCGTTATTTTATAACTCTCTTATTTATCTAGTTATTATTAACGAGCCTAGTTTTTTACTTTTTAATTAATAACCTTAATATTTTAATATTGTTCGATATTTTCGATTAAATTTATCTAGTCTTTTCTCCTCTTTATAATTATAATTACTTAATATTATTCTTTAAATTTTAAAACGCGAAATACCTAGGCTTCCTTTTCCGTCGATAATATCGGAGGTATTTATTATTACTTATCTCCTTTATATTAAAATTTATTCTAGATCTATATATTTTTTATAATCGTAATTAAATAAGTCCCTCGATTAATTTAATATTATATTATTAGGCGGTTTAATTAAAGGTCGATCAACGCGATTACCGATTTAGTTTTAAATACTAGAATTAAAATAATTTTTAATACTTTTAAAACCGTCTTAAAATAATTATTTTAAATAATTATTAATTTTTTTAATTATCTCTTTATAACCTCCGTCGTTCTCTTTAATTAATATTATATCGGAGTTATAAATATTAATATTAATTTAACTATTATATTATATACTATTTTATACTTCGCGAAGATAGCGCTTTATATCGAACTAGTTAAATACTTTATAGCGCGGCTTTAGTTAATCGCTTTAACTTTAATTTAAATTAGGTATAGTCTTTATTTTAATTTTAAATCGATATATAGTCCTAAAATCTTAATATTCGTTTTAAATTCGATAATTATATTTTTAAAATTTATCGTTATTTCTATATTAAACTTCTTCGGCGTTCGAGATATATAAACTAGTTTATACTTCTAGGGGGTAAATAACGCTTTATAAATAACTATTTATTTTAAATAAATATCGTAGGCCTATTTTAAATTCGTATAGTTCTTCTTTATACTCTCGTTATAAACGAGTAAATAAATATTATTTACGAATCCTCCGACCTATATTAATAGGTTTATCTTAACGTACTCTTTAATTAATAGTATATTAAAGAATAGAAAGAGTACCGGTGAAATAAGCGATCTTTATAAAATACCTATTATTATCTTTTTTACTATACTCGTTCTTTTTTTAAATATTACGGATATAATTTTATCCGATAAAAAGTTTATTATTTAATCAATAATTAAATTAAGTACGCCTTTTATTCGTAGATTATATAATAATCTTTTATGTAAAACGTTATTAAATATTCCCGTTATATTTAATAATAATAGGTTTATTACTTTTCCCCTCCCGTTCTTACTATAGTTTTATATAGTATATATTATATTTATAAAGGTCTTTAGCGCGGTTTTTATTAAACGCTTTTATTTAATCTTTATTTATTATAATAATAGTAATTTATACTCCTCCGTTATATTATTTAATCTTTTAGAGATAATTACTTCTAGCGCTTTACTAAATATATCGAGGAGTATAATAAATTTATATAATTTTAACTCTATATAATCGCCTTTTTTTATTTTCTTAAAAATTATTATATTAATCTTTTTAAAATACCTCGGGTAATATCTTTATCTAAGATAAACCTAAAATAAATAAATAATAACGTTTATTACTCCCGTTTCTATTATAATTTTTAGGAATCGATTCGGGATTCTACTTATTCTTAATACTTTATTAATAATTAGGTATTATATTACTTTATATATTTCCGTCCTAATTATTTTTTAGTTTATTTTAACGGGCTCCGAGTACTCTATTCCGTCGATATTATTTAAATCTATTATTAATAGGGGGGGGAATAATACTCTTTATAAAAATTTTATTTTATCTTTAAAATCTCTAGTTTTTCTTTCTTTATTATTTTTAATAATTAAGAATTAAAGGAGTTCTTTAAGGCGGTTATTCTTCTTTTTTTTTATCTCGCGAGCTTTTATACTCCCGCCGGCTTTAGCGAGACTTTATATATACTTTTTTATTAAGAAAATATTTTCGTTCTTCGAATTATATATATTCTTTTATTATTTATTATATCTAGGGCCTCCCCCGTTTAAGTATTTTAATTTAATTTATATTTCTTTATATATTCCTTTATCTTTAATATAATATTAATATAATAGGAGTTTTAATAAGATTTAACTCTTTAATATAAACGGGTTTATAAAATTATAAATTTAATAATTTTTTAGAAGTCTTTTATTATTTTATTTTAATATTAATCGATATCTTCGTTACTTTTAAATTTTAGTTTCTTTAATATTTAATAAAGAGACCTTATATCTTATTATATTTCCTTTCGGGTAATATTATCTTTAATTTTCTTTTAAATATAACGAGTATATAATATTACCCCTTTTTATATTTATTCGAATTCCGTTACTACTAGTCTATAATCGGAGTTATAATATAAGTCTTCGCGGACTATAAAGTTATTTATAATTTAGTATACTCCTTTTATAAAGAATAATAAATCGATTATATTTTTTTATCTTTAGACTTTTTATATAATAGATATTTTTAATAATTTTAATTTTATTTCTCTCGACTCTATTATCCCTAGGAGATAATTAGTTATAATATAATATATATATCGTTTAATATTATTCTAGTTAGGGTAATAGAGGTTAAAATTCTTCAAATAAGAAAAATCGCTTTCCTCTACTAGCGCTTCCTTTAGTAATAATAATATTAACGGATTATCGGTTAAGATATACTATATTAATAATAGGTTATATATATTATAGATTTATACCTCTTTATAATAAGGAATTCCTCGATTAATAATCTCCTCCTCCCCGATTTTATCCGACCGAGATTCCTTTTTACTCCTTCGCTTTTTTAATATAATCTTTATAAAGTATAAATCGCCTTTATAATAAACTAGTTTTTAATTATCCGTATCGATCCTTTTATTTATATAAAAGTATATACGGGTCTCTAGGCCTTCTTTATATACTAGGTAGAAATAATTAATATTATTATTATATAACGCCTAGATAACAAGGTTTTAACTAGGCTTTTGAATAACTAAAATATCGATATTTTTAATTTATTTATTTTAAAGTAACTCTATTATTAACTTCGATTCCTTTTTAATATTATATTATACGATTTTAAATTAAATACTATAATTTATTTATATATTAATATTATATTTATAAATTCCTCGTTTATTTCCTAGTTATTTAATAGTATTAATTTAAGCCGGTTTTTATTTAATTAATCGAATATTATTCTTAAGAGGTTATTTAGGACTTAAAGAATTATTTATTTAAATATTATTATTAGTTTATTACTTTATCTCGGCCTCCTTATCTTCCTAGGTATAATAACGGTATTTTAGATTTTATTAATTATATTCGTTATTATTTTCCTTTTCCTCGCGCCTCTAGCCGGTATTAATATAAACCTATTATTAATTAATTATACCTAGGAGCTTAAGGTTATTATCCTCGATAATATCGCGAATTATTTAAGTTTATTCTTTAATCTTTATTAGATTCGGTATATCTTTTTTTACCTAATTAAATATACTCTACTCTAGGATTTATAATATCCGGAGTAAACCGCGTAGCGCTTTTCTTTCGGGCTTTCGGTACTATATTCGTATAATTAATATAGTTCTATATATATCCCGTATTTAGGCTAGTTTTTATAAATTAGGATTATATAACCGTACCTCTAGTAATTAAAATATTATTTTAGGTTATTTATTCTCTCCTACTTTTTATATAATAATAGTTATTCGTTTTTTAAGAACCCGTCTGTTATTAATTTATTTATTATATCTAGGTCCGGGATCTTAAAAAGGAGTATTAAATATTTTTTCTCGCGGTTATATTTATCTAGTTTAAGGGCGAACCTTAATTATTTTATATTTATAATATTTAATCCTAGGTATAACTTATAATTATCCTTTTATAATATCTTTATTATTATTTTTTAATTATTTATATCGACGGCCTCTTTCTTTATATTATATATTATTATTATATAGATTTATTTTAATACTCTCGCCGAGGGGTTAATATTTTTTATTTATTTAATTATTCTCTCTAGCTTTTATCTTACCTTTATTATTATATAATATAAAATAATAATTTTTTTATTATTTATTTTACCCCGATAATCGACTCTATTATTAAATAGGCTTTATACCGGAATATTTTAATTAATTAAGAATTAGTTATTTTCTTAAATTATCCTCTAGTCTTAGTATTATTTATTTTAATTATTAATTATTTCGCCTTCGCGCTAGTCGTTATTATAGAGGGAGGGGGGTTCGTTTCGGTTATATACCTCGATAAAATAAATATATTTCTACGGGTAATATTAGCCTAGTTTTATATTAATAACGTAGATATACTCCTCGCCCTAAGTTTTTAGACCTTTTATTTTAATAATTTTATTTAGACTAGTTAAAATATACGTTTTTCTATTAATTCTTATATATAATTAAGGATTATTTTTAATATAATCTATATTAATTATAGCCCGCGGTATATTATCTATTATACCTCCCTATACTCTATATTTTTTATAATCTTTATTATAATTATTATTAATTCTTCTAACGTTTTTATACTCTTTTTATACTCTTTTATTCGATTACCCGTCTCTTTTATTTATTATAATATCTTCGTCGCGTTAAAATATATTAATAACCCGCGTCTACCTTTTATTTTAATACCTCGAGTTTTATCTTTATTCTTTTTATTCTTTTTTATCTTAACTAATTTCGTACCTTTAATAGAATTTTCCTCGTCGTATAATACCCGTATTTTAAGATCTTTTCTCTTAATTTAAAATAGTATTTATTTCGCGGATTATTTTAGAAGATAATTTATAGTAAAAAAACTTTAATTTATATTAAATAATAGTATTTTTATTTATTTAAATTTTATAATTATTCTTTTTTAATCCTAACTAAGAAGCTAGGCTCGTAGGTTATTAATTATTATAAATATACTTTTTTACTTTAATCGAATTACTAAATTAATTAGACTTAAATACTTTATTATTTTTATTATATTTATCGACCTCCGAATTAATTCTTATATAATTATTTCTTTTCCGAGCTAGATTTTAGATATCGGTTATAAAATTATATTATTAATATAAATACTTCTTTTATATTTCTAACGGCTAGAGATTAACTATTAATATAATTATTATAATTTTAATTTTAATTAATACTTATATAGGTAGGTCTATCTTTATTATTATTACTAAATACTTTTTATTTATTATTATATTATCGCTTTTCTTTTAGGTCCTCTTTACGAATAATTTCTTCTTATTTTATATCTTCCTAGGAAAGATTCTCTATTTAATTATTAAATAAATAGAATAGAATATCTTAAGGCCGGTCTTTCTTTATTCTTCTATTATATTTATATAAATTAACTATAGCTTAGAAAGTTACTAGTATTTATAATTTCTGAATATTATATAATCTTATAGTAATAGAGAATAAACGCTTTACGCTAATACTCGTAATCGGTATAACTAATATATTACGAGTAATTAAACTAAGAATTAGAAACTAAAGGGCGAGTTACTTTTATAATACTAGAATATTCTATTCTATAAATTAATTAGAGAATAATATTAAAGATATTAACGGAATTAATTATTAGAAAGATTATTAGAAAGATTATTAGAAAGATTATTAGAAAGATTATTAGAAAGATTATTAGAATTTATTAATATTCTTATATCTTTAGAAATCGTTTTATTATTATTACTAGAATTTATATTATTTAGATTATATTTATAACTTCGTACGAAATTAAATACCCTACTCGAAATTAATATCTCTATTTAAAATTCCTTATACTCTTCTTTAAAAGCGGATTAATAAATTAATAATTATAATAATTACTTAATATTAGCCTCCTACTCCGAGGTCTCGAATGTTTTCCTATTTTTTATAAGATTTAATAAGGCCGCCTTATTATAAAAATACTCTAGATTATTTTTTAATTTTAGTATAATATTAATTTAACTTTTCGGTCGCTTAATATAATATAATCTTTATTTTAGACTTTTACGATTATCGGTAAATCTCAAAAGTAAATATTAATATACTCTAAATATTATCAGCCCTACTAGAAAGCCGTCTACGGGTTTACGTTGAAATTCTATATTAAATACCTTACCGACCCGAGGTTTAATAGGATTAATAAGTCGGGGCTTCGGGTAATAAATTAGGGTTCCGGGAAAATTACTTTCAATAAGTAATACTAACTATTAATAGGTTCAGTAGGTTCAGTAACTCGATAAATCGTTAATAACTTAAATATTAGACGAATAGGCCTATTATATACCCTATAGTATACGTATTTATATACGTATTAGTATGCGCTATAGTATAGGTTATAGTATAAGTTATAGTATACCTTATAATATACGTAATAGCGTACGCAGCTTACGTATACTATTAAATAGTATACGAATAGTATACGTAAAGATATTTTAAATAGTATACGATATACGCCCCCCGTAGTAGTTTCTAAAATATTAGACGAAAGCCCCCCATAGTATATATAATTATAGTATACACTAAGGTATACGCCAAGGCATACGCTATAGTATACGATATATTATAATATTTATATATATATACTCCCTAGATATACCTAGATAACGCCCCTATAAGAATTTTTATTAAAATTTATTATTTTAGGCCCGGTAGGTCGCTAGCGTTAATAGTCGTCGCTAAAGATCGCTATCGTTAATAATATCGATTATAGAACTTTATTTATTTTAGCCCTATTATAGGGCTGAGCTATTATTAATATATTAATAATATATATAAATTACTAAAGTTACTAATCCGGCTAAAATTAACCCGGAGTTATTAAATTTATTAAAAGTAATCTACCCGGACCCCTAATTTATTAAACCTACTAATAGGACGCTAGTAGCCCTATCCGTAAATTAAAGTTACTAGTAGTATCTTATCCGTAATTAGAGTTAAAAAACCTATTAATAGGATATTATTAACTCTATCTATAATTTGAAGTTACTAGTAGGATATTATTAACCCTATCCGCGCGGTCGGTAACTAGGGTTTTAATAGGAGTTTTTAAAATTTACCGATAATATTTATTTTAAATAAAGTTATTATATAGACTTTTCTAGATAATTAAAGAGTTTATTATAAATTATAAAAATAAGGTATCTACATTATATTAATAACACTCGTTATCTCCGCGAACTCCTTTATAATATTAATTAAATAAATAATATAACTTAATTTTTTAATTTTTAATTTAAAGTAAAGAATCTTAATTTATATAAAATAGTTTTTAATATTATAGCGTAGTTTAAATACGCGGATTATTATATAGAATATCGAATTTTACTATATTTTAATATTCTAAATAAACTTTATTAACCTTAGTTTAATAATTTTATTAATTTTATTCAGTATACTTTTCTTTATAATATCGAGTCTTTTAACTAGTAACGAGATCTAGGTATACGTCCTATTAATTACGAATTTTTAATTATTATTTATAGTAGCCTAGAAAGTTAAAAGATCTTATATCGCGACGCGTTAAATTTATTTTATAGCGGTATTTATATTCTTAATACGATCGTAGTATCGATAAAAAGAAATTTTTTTTCTTTTTTTTCCTCCTCCTCCCCCCCTTCTCCTTTAACGAATTAAAGCGATAAAGAACGAACTCTCTATAATATAATTAATTAGAAAAGTAACTATAATCGCGGCCCGATATATTAAAAAAAAGGAATTACGAAAAAAACGTATTTATTATACCTACGTATAAAAAAGAGTATAGAATAAATATATATATATAAAGCCGAAACCTTAGGCCTAAAATAAATACTCTCGTTTAACTATTTATTAAATATTAATAATATTCGAATTATAAAAGACTTCCTTTATTCTAAAAGTTATAAAATAACCGTTATATAAAATCTTATAGAACTAAATATTTTCCTCCGCCGTTAATAAATAGGTAAAGTATAGATATATAAAATAAAATTTATATTATTAAAAAGACCTTTATTTATACTCCTATATATTAATACTTATATAAAAGTTATAACTTTTAATAGCCGAGTAATTATATTAAAATATTAACGGGACGTAAAATTCGCTATAACGAAAAAATTACTACGTATATATAATTAAGAATAAAGGCGAAAGAGTATAAAATAATAATAAAGAGGGATAATAAGACTAGTATACCGGTATAATAAAATATATAATATTTAGTTACGGTTATATTTATATATACTATAAGGGCTTAGGCCCGTAACGGAGATAAATAATAAATTTTAAAAAAACGGGTAAATATAAAGGATAAAATAATAAGGTTATTTAAAGTCAATATAAAATTATTAATTTCAAAAATCTACGCGAAGAAGAAACTTAAAAGAAGAATTAATAATATATAAAAAGATTTATTAATTAGTAGGCTAAAATATCTAGAACCGAGATTAAGGATAAATTATAATTTTTATTTTTTTAAGAGGTTTCTTTAACGGCTATTTAATAATACTATCGGGTATTATATATATTATATAGAACTCTCTCATAAACGAAGTAGTTTTACTTAAGTAAATATATAAATTAATTAATTAATTAATTAATCGAGTCTCTTTTATTAAATATCTTAGAACTAGGTTATACGCTAGTTACTCGTATTAATAGATACTATAAATTTCCGTATCTAATAAGATTAGATTTCTATAAAAAATTAATATTCTTTTACCTTAACTAGTATTAATAGTAAACTCTTTTATACGCTAGTCTAGAAATTATAAAAATCTTATTATTTATCTTAATCCCTTTATAATAACTCGTTTAAAAACGAAAGATATATCGTATTTACTAATACTTTAATAATAAGTTAAATTATATATATAAGATATAGTAAAGAGTTACTAATTCACTAAATAAATAAATAATAATAATATATTTTACCGAGAGGGAAGTCGATCTTAATATACGGGTATTATATAACGAGGAAAATTCTATTAAGGGTACGAAATTAATTAAAAAAAAAAGATAATAAAAAGAAAACTTAAGGTACTAGGGTAAAGAGTAGATATAAACTATTAACGTATTTTAATACAACGAAGATATCGTAATAAATAAAAGGGACTAGTAATCGAATAAAAAAAAATAAAGAGTATAAAAATATTAGAAAAATTAATAATAATTATAATAAAGACTATAAAAGATATAGAGTATAAAGAGGTATAATAAATAATATACCGTAGGTTATAACTAATATAGATTATATTAGGAATAATCCTTAATTATATATAAAAATTAGTAGAAAAATATATATTTTAATTAACTTAAATAAAATCGCTAAAATAAAAGGTCTAAAAACTTAGGGCGAGGAGTATATTTATATTATTAATATAAAATTAAGCTAGTATTACCCGTAGAAATATATTTATATTATTAAAATATATAGCCGAAACGAACCCCCCTCCCTCTATAATAACGACTAGCGCGAAAACGAAATAATTAATAATTAAAATAAATAATACTAAGGTTAAAAGATAATTCAAGAAAGTAATTAACTTTTAATTAATTAAAATATTCCGGAACGAAGCCTATTTAATAACGGAGTTAATCGTCGGAGTAAAATAAATAACGAGATTTTATTTTATTTTATATTATATAATAATAAAAATAAAATAAGAATTAAAGAAAGTAATTAAATAAATAAAAAATATTAACCCCTCGGCGAGAGTACTAAAATAGACCTATATAGTAGTAATATATAATATAAGAAATGAGGCCGTTAATATAAATAATTAAAAAATAATAATAAAAATATTAAAAAAAGATAATAATAGGTTATACCTAGGATTAAATATTATAAATATAAAATAACTAGGATTCGCCCTTAAACTAGACGAATATAATTATAAGAAAAAATATTTAATACTCTTTTTTAAGATCCCGGACTTAAATATAATTAATAAATTAATAACGGAAGGGTTCTTAAAAAGCGAATAATTATTATTATATAAAAAATAGGAGAGAATAGGCGACCCGAGGTAGTATTTTAACTACTAGAGATATAATTATATAATTATAGTTTATAAAAACTAGCCTAAATACGGGATATATATAGAATTATATTAATTATACGAATATAGTATAGAAAGCCCGAAGGAAAAGCGCTACGCGGTTTATTTTAGATATTATAAATTCTAAAATAAAACGTACTTAATTAGGTAAAAAAAGATATACCGAATTAAATAAAAATTAGAAAATAAATCTAGGTAGTTCGCGATATTATTAAAAGATAGTAGCCCTAAGCTCCTAGGTATAATTAACTAGTAATAAATTTATACTAATACTAGCTAAAAGTATAAAGAAGAGGAAAATAATAACGAATATAATTAATAAAGTCTAAAACGTTATTATTATACCTAGGAAGGTAGGGAGGCCGAGATAAAATAATAAATTAATAATTTTATTTAAGTAAATAGTTCTTTAAGTTTTAAATAATTTTCTAGGAATAATATTCGATTAACTAGACGAAAACTAATTAATATTAATACTATTAAGTAGTTAGGAAATAGACGAGGAATTTATAAATATAATATTAATACGTAATAAGTTATAGTATTCATCGGTAAATTTTAAAAGTAAATATTAATATACTCTAAGCGCTATTAGCCTTATTAGAAAGCCATCTATAAATTTATACTAAAACTCTATATTAAATACCGACCCGAGGTTTAGTAGGATTAGTAAATTAAGGGTCCGGGTAGGGTCCTATTAATAAATAGTACTTACTATTAATAGGTTCAGTAACTCGATAAATAATTAATAATTTAAATATTAGACGAATAGGCCCATTATATACCCTATAGTATACGTATTTACATACGTATTAGTATACGCTATAGTATAGGTTATAATATAGGCTATAGTTTACCCTATAGTATACGTAATAACGTACGCAGCTTGTGTATACTATTAAATAATATACGAATAATATACGTAAAGGTATTTTAAATAGTATATAATATATACCCCCCGTAGTAGTCTTTAAAACATTAGACGAAAGCCCCCTATAGTATATACAATTATAGTATATACTAAGGCATACGCTATAGTATACGAAATAGTATAGTATTTATATATATATACTCCCCGGATATACCCGGGTAACGCCCCCGCGAGAACTTTTATTAAAACTTATTATTCCGGGCCCGGAAGGTCGCTAGCGTTAATAGTTATCGCTAAAGGTCGCTACCGTTAATAACGACGATTATAGAACTTTATTTATTCTAGCCCTATAATAGGGCTAGCTACTATTAATATATTAATAATATATATAAACTATTAAAATTACTAATCCTATTAAAATTAACCCGGAGTTATTAATAGGATACTACCTAGACCCCCGATTTATTAAATTTATTAAAAATTACCTACCCGGACCCCTAATTTATTAAATCTACTAATAGGACGCTAGTAGCCCTATTCGTAGATTAAGGCTACTAATAGTGTCCTATTAATAACTTTTCTTAGTAAAAGTTACTAGTAGGACGCTACTAGCCCTATCCGCGCGGTCGGTAACTAGGGTTTTAATAGGAGTTTTTAAAATTTACTAATATTTAATTTAAAATTATATAATATAATATTAAAAAGGAATCGAAGTTAATAATAAAGTTACTTTAAAACGAGTAAATTAAAAATATTAATATTTTAATTATTTAAAAGTCTAGTTAGAACCCTATTACCTAGTATTAAAATATAGGAGTATAGGACTATTTAATAACTATTTAATAAATAGATACTTGGTAATATTTAATATTAGGGTCTTATATATATATTCGCTTTTATCCTTTATAGATAATTAATTAAGAAGTATTTCTACTTATTATAATTTAATAAGTTATAAACCCGGGCTCTATATATATATCCGCTATATACTCACTATATTATTATAGTATTAATAGTAGTAATACGGTATTATTACGTTATTATAACTATATTTAGGACGTATTAAATTACGCCCGTAAAATTTTTTTAAATAAGGGGTTTAGTATCTAGAATATAGTTCCGCCAGCCCCGCCTCTATTAGAAAGTAATTAATCGTATTATATAATATATACTAGAGAGTGGCCAAATCGTTTATAAAGAGTTTATATACCGCTAGAAAATAATTAATAAGTGAATCGCTATTAAAGAGTAGTTAAATCGTTTATAAAGAGTTTATATACCGCTAGAAAATAGCTAATAAGCGAAGCGCTATTAGAAAGTAGTTAATTATTATTCTAGAGAGTGGCTAATCGCCGTAATCGGCTAATATTAACGTACTTTATATATACTTTACTAAATATCTTAGGGGTAGTTATATATAATAATTATTTATTATTATTAATAACTTTATATAATTTATTATAATCGTTACTAGCGTACTATAACTTTAAATTTACAAGGTCTTTTTAAAAGTCTAGAATAATTATAATTAATTATCGTTATAGCTCGCTTATCGCTTTAAAAAACCAAGTATTAATAATATTAATAACGTTAGTAATTAAGAATAAATTTATAACTCCGTAGTCGAGGGGAAAAATACTATAAACTATAATTATAAATTATAGTTATAATTATAACTTTTATTATTAAAATAGCTATTAAAGTTATTTACCCCTATTCTCTTATATAGAGTAATAGCGAGTTAAACCTTAAATATACTATCCTCTAAACTTCCAGCCTCGTTATTTAGAACGATTATAATAGTAGCGATTATTAAAACGGAAATAATAACCGTCTAGGCCTAAGCTACCCCGTTTTATAACTAAGTATTAATATATTTTTTAGAGATTTTTAACCCGTACGTTCTAGCGGACCTAGTGTACGGTTAAGAAAATTTATATAAAAGTATATAACGATAAAAGGTGCGACGATAAAGTATATAAATACTATTATTAATTTAATTCGCTAGCTACTTTTAGTTATTTTATAGACGAGTTAACATTAAAATTATTTAACGATATTAAATTATTTAGCCTAACTTCTTAAATATTATTATTATATTATAGTACCTAAAAGTTATTTAAGTATTCGATAAAATCGAAAAACTTAACTTTATAAAAGGTTTCGTCCGATGAAAGTAAGAGATACGTAATAATTTTAATATTATAAATTTATAGGAATATCTCGAAGATCCTTTTATTAAGGTTTTAGAACTAGACGCTAGTAAACTTAATTATATAGTCGAAGCTACGTATTAATAGTTTAGTAATAATAAAATAATTTATAATATCCTTCGTCGTATCGTTAGTCCCGTAATATACGTAAAAATTAAAATTAAAAAGATAGCTCTATAAGTTTAAATAATAATTATAGATAAGTTTAAACCCCGTAGCTCCGGCTACCTATATACTACTCTAAATAAACTCGATTAATTTATCACTTTTTACTACGATAGCTTTAGCGACTATATTAGTAAATTTTAAATTATTTATAACGAGCTTTATAAGTTTAATTACTTTAAATTTAATAATAACGTTATAATTTAATAGTTCTATCGTAATCTTAATATTAAATATTAATAGTACTACGAATCCTTCGCCGAAGATTATAATTTATTTAATATTAATAATATAATTAAAATATCCTTTAGCGTAGTAATCTCTCGCTTTTATAATACTCTATACTTTTAAATTAATACCGTTAATACTAACTAGCTCGTTCTCGTTATTCGTAATATTTAATAACGAGTTTAAGGGCCTAACTAGGAAGAAATTATTCGATTTTATTTATATTATACCGACTTTATAAAATAAGTTAGGTACTATACTACCTATAATAAACTATAGTATAATAATCTCGGTTATAATAATTAGCGTGACCGTAGCCGCCGCGGTCGAGGTAACCGCGGCGGTAGAGGCGGTAGAGGTAATAATAATACTATTAAGAATAATAATAATAATAGGAATAAAAATAAGCCGCTTTATAAACGGGCTAAAGCCGATACCGAAGGAAATATAGAATTTTACTACGCCTTAGCCGGTATTAACTCTAAAGTCTCCTAACTCTAGATATTCGATACCGGTTATACCGTCTATATTACTTATAATCGCTCTATATTTATAGAATATATTAAGTTTAAGAGCGCCGATATTATTAACGGTTTTAGGGGTAGGCTAATACTATATAATAACGAAATTATTAAATTATTATATTTAGGCGATAATAATATTTAGTATTTATAAATTAATAACATTATATACGTTCCTAATAATAGTTTTAATTTTATTTTATATATTAAACTTTAGCGAGCTAGCTATATACTAGGCTTTATTTTAAAAAGAATTTTAATAAAATCTAAAGATATTATTATAACTCTTTAAGAATATAATCTCTACGTTTTATATATATATAAATAAAGTTAACTCGCTTTATCTACTATAAATACTAAGGCCTTAATTTTATAATATAAAAAACTCGGCTACCTAAATAAAGATAATATTATATATTTATTTTAAATAACCGATAGAATCGACCTATCCAAAGTTAAAGAGGATAATAGTTACGAAATATATAACGTTATTAAAATATATACGTATTTATATAAATATCGCCTACGGTAAGGACGATTTAAATATAATATTATTTATAGCGATATTATTAACCTAAAAGCCTATAATTTCGGTTTTATAATTACGTTTATTAACGATAAATATAAATATAGTTATTACTACTTCATCCTTTATAAAATAAGTGTCTTCGGTATATTCCGTAACTATAAAAACGCTAAGGAATATAAAGACTATAGGATTTATTATTTTTATACCGATAAAGACCCTATATATATTAACGGCGAGTTTATTAATTATTATTTCGAATATAATATCGTCTAGAGTTACTCTATCCCTAGTAACCCCTAAATAAATAATATATTAGAGTATATTAACTAAACCTTATTTAAGAAAGTATATATACCCTATTAATTAATAACGGACTCGATAATAAACTTATCCTAGAGTTTATCTCTACGGCGAACTAGCTACGAAATCGGTCTTTTATTATTATTATAAATATTATACCTTATTAGGGCTCTATTAGAATACGCCCTAATTTATTATATCTATATAATATTAACTAAATAAACTTATACTAAAAATACTATATTATAGGTAAAAACTAGTAAAAGTTTATTAATTATAGTAAAAAAGGTACATTTATCGGTTATAAAAATAACTACTTCTACCGTATATTAATATATACGGGTAAAGTACTCCGCTTTATTTAAATTCGATAGACCGAAGAGTATACTACTAGTAATAATAAGTATACTGTAGACGACGGTATATTATTAATTAATAAAGTTTTAATAATAGTACCCCGTTAGGGGGGCGATATTATAAAGATATTTTAAGGCTATACGAATTATAGGGTAATTTAGAATCTAATATTAATAACTATAATACTAATTATAGTTATAGTAATAAATACCTAGTTAAAACTACCCCGCCTAGTCGTACTAAATCGGTAGAGGATATTATTTAATCTTTATCGCTACTATAGCGATTAATTAAATATACTATATTACCGAGGTTTAGGATTAGGTTATTTATACTAAACCTATAATTTACGCTAGGTCTATAACCGGTATAGTAGTTATAAATAGATCTCGCTAGCGATATTAATTCTAAGTCGACTTACGTAAATATACTAGAAAATATAGATTCCGAATTTAATATAGAACCGGCCTAACGTTTTTCTAGCTCCGGCGCTAATATATTTATAATACCGATAACTCTAGATAAGTATCTAGAGCTTTATAAATCTACTTTATCCTTTAATTTATTAATTTTATTTATAAGAGTTTTACCTACCGAGCCTTACGAGCCTAAAATATATAAAGAAGCTATAACTAATACTTTTAATAAAATATACTAGTAACTCGGTATAAATACCGAAATCGACTCTCTTTTAGCGAATAGTATCTAGATACTATCGAATCTACCTCGAAACCGAAAGATACTTCGAGGTAAATAGGTTTATAAATTTAAATATAGAGCCGTTAGCGAAATTACTCGCTATAAGGCTCGCTAGGTAGTATATAAATTTAAATAATAATATAGAATCGATTTTAACGAGATGTTTACCTTAATAGTTAAACCTATAAACTATAAAGTATTATTTGTTATTATAATTATTTACGACCTAGAGTTTAAATAAATAAATATATAAACTACTTTCCTATATAACCTAATTAATAATGAAATCTATATCGAATAACCTACTAGTTTCGATAATAGTTTAGATTATATATACTTTTTAAAATATATTTTATATAGATTTAAATAATCCCCTCGAGTATAATATATTATTTTTATAACTTTTCTAGTTAAGCTAGGCTTTATACTTTTAAATACTAATTTTAATATATTTCTTAACTATAGAATAAAGTTAATAATTATATTATATATCGACGATATATTAATTATTAGCGCCGGTAAAGATATTATTATTTAATCAAAATAACGTTTAAATAATAAATATAGAATAATTAATTTTAACTTTATTACGTATTATTTTAGTTTTAAAATATCGCGCGATCGCTTTAATTATATATTATTCTTTAGTTAAGAAATATACCTAAAGCGGGTATTTAAAGATTATAAAATATATAATACTAGAGTTAAAGTTATAGGAGTCTTTATAGACTTTATAATTAAATTTATACCGGCCGATAAAGGATATTAAATTAAACCTACTTCTTTTACCGCCTACTATTTAACCGTTAATTTATTAATATATACTATAATAAATACGCGGCCTAATATCGTTTACGCGGTATTAATAATAAATCGTTATATTTCTAACCCCGATAAATCTTATTAAGCGGCTATAAAATATATTTTCCGTTATTTATATAGTATATTATACCTAAAGTTAGTCTTCTAGGGCTAACTCGCCTTATTAGAGGGCTATATTAATATTAATTAAGTAGATAATTATAATATAAAACTTTTTATCTCTAACTATATATTTAATCTCGGTAGTATAATTATTAACTAGTAGTTTAAGTATTAACCGATTATTATATTATTATTTTATAAAGCCGAATATATAGGCTAGACCTAGGTTATTAAGGAAATTATCTAGTTTAAAAAATTATTTAGATAATTAATATTTATTATATATATACCTTATTCCGGTAGAGATTTAAGCTAGTATACGTTAATAGTACTCGTTATTATACTATTTACGCTAGCCGCCTACTCCGCTCTACTAGCCTATTTTACATTTATAATAATTATTTTTTATAATAATTAAAATATTATAACCCTAGCCAAGAACCCCTAGGACTATAACTATACTAAATATATTATAATCTAGTATTATTTCTAGCGCGAAAAAGTCGTAGTAGGCGAAATCGAGTTTCGCTATATTCCGATAACGGAGTAAATTATTAACGGCCTAATTAAGACTATCCCTAAAGTTAAATTTAATACTTTTTATATAGCTCTAGGCCTATAATAATTACTCTCTATAAATATATATTAATATTTTTATAAAAGTTTATTTACGCTCTTATAGGAGTTATTCTATATTTATAAATATAGAATACGGCTCTACGGGCCTATCTAGAGGCTCTACGGGCTTATTTAGAGGCTCTACGGGCTACGTTTTAATAACTTAACTAATAATAAATATTAATATTTAAATTAATATTAACTAATAACTATTATATCGAATACTACTAAACTTTCAGGGCCTTATCTAAGGCCTTTATAGAGTATACTCTCTAAGTTTTAGTTAAATCGCGTCCGTATATATAACGGTATATCTTAATCCGCTCTAGGCACGTTTAGGTTATACGCGGCGACAATAATATCGCTTTATAATTTATCGTTCTTATTTAGCCCTCCTATAACTTTTATTAATAAATATATACGTCGCTAGAATATCCCCTAAATATCCGTTATAGTTATATATTATTATATTTATAGTATTTAACGCGGTCTCTATAGTATTTTAAATAGTTTTTATACTTTTAATAATCGATTCCCCGTAGAACCTTATAGTATCCGACTATTTCTAATAATCTTCTCGTGGTATTTATATCGTTTATTAATACTCCGACCTAGTTACTACCTAAATTTAGCGTGTATAGGTTAACTATTAAATAAAATTTTTAAAATATTGTATTTTATTAAAAAACGGAATTTTACTCTTTTAGCCTCTACCGACGTAGTTTAGCCCTATAACTTAACCTCTACCGACGTAGTTTAATTTTATAGCTTGGCCCTTACCGACGTAGTTTAACTTTATAACTTAGTCTTTATTAATTATAATTTAGGCCCATAACTTAACCTTTATAAATTATAGTTTTGATTTTTATAACCTATTATAACGACCCTAAAATAGGGGGAATACGAGGCTATTTTAGAGACTTCTTAATAAAGAATTTCGTTCGAGTAGGAGTATTAGAATATAGGAGTATAGGACTATTTAATAACTATTTAATAAATAAATACTTAATAATATTTAGTATTAGGGTCTTATATATATATTCGCTCTTATCCTCTATAGATAATTAATTAAGAAGTATTTCTACCTACTATAGTTCAATACCTAGGCACTATATAACGATAATATTAATTATTTTTATTTAATATATAAGGGAGGCCTAAAGACTCGTATATACTTTTATATAAATAAAAGAATCGATATAAATAATTAAGAACTAATTTATTATAGAGGCGATTTATACTTTATAAAGATTATATTAAAAGAGCGAAGAAATAAAAAGGAATCTCGGTCGGATAAAATCGGGGAGGAGGAGGCTATTAATCGAAAAATCCTTTATTATAAAAAGATTTAAATCTATAGTATATATAATTTATTATTAATATAGTATACCTCGACCGATAATCCGTTAGCGGAGGAAAACGAGTATATTTTTTTAAAGAATTTTAACCTTTACTACCTTAACTAGAATAATATTAGGCGATATATATATTATATTATAACTAATTATCTTTTAGGGATAATAGAGTTAAGGGAAATAAAATTAAAAATATTAAAAATATCTATTATATAAAAAGCCCTAGGATATAAAAATATAATCGATTTATTATTCTTTATAAAAGGAGTGTACTAGGTTATAAATAATTTTATAGTCCGCGAAGACTTATATTATAACTCCGACTATAAACTAGTAGTAACGGAATTTAAATAGGCGTAGGAAAGAGTAATATTATATACTCGTTATATTTAAAAAAAGATTAAGGATAATACTACCCGAGAGGAAGTATAATAAAATATAAAAAAAATTTATTAAATATTAAAAAAGCTAAAGCTTAAAAATAAAGAAGATATTAATTAATATTTAAATAAGATAATAGGAGGCTTTTAAAAAATTATCGAGTTTACGATTTTATAAACTCGTTTATATTAAAGAGCTAAATCTTATAAAAACTCCCGTTATATTAATATTATATTAAAGGTAAAGAAATATATAAAAGAGTATAAACGAAATCGGAATACCTAAACGGGGGAGGCTTTTAATATAATAAATAATAAAAGAATATATATAATTCGAAGAACGAAAATATTTTTTTAATAAGAGAGTATATATAAAGCTTTATTAAAACCGGCGGGAGTATAAAAACTCGTAAAATCAAAAAGGAAGAAAAATAATTATTTTAAAAAACTCCTTTAATTCCTAGTTATTAAAAATAATAAAAGAGGAAAAATTAAAGATTTTAAGGGTAAAATAAAAACTTTATATAGAATATTATTCCCTCCTTTACCGACGGTAGATTTAAATAATATCGACGGAATAAAATATTAAAAGCTCGTTAAAATAAACTAGGAAATTACTAAAATAAAAATATATAAAATAATATAGTACCTAGTTATTAATAAGGCGCTAGGAATAATTAGAATCCCGAATTAATTCCTAAAAATTATAATAAAAACGGGAGTAATAAACGTTATTATTTATTTATTTTAAGTCTACTTTAGATAAAAATATAACCTAAGGTATTTTAAAAAAACTAATATAATAATCTTTAAAGAACTAAAGAAAGGCGATTATTTAAAGCCAAAATTATATAAATTTATTATACTCCTCGATATATTTAATAGAGCGCTAGAAATAATTATCTCTAGAAAGTTAAATAATAGCGGAGGAGTATAAATTATTATTATTATAATAAATAAAGATTAAATAAAAATATTTAATAAAAACCGCGTTAAAGACCTTTATAAATATAATATATACTATATAGAACTATAATAAAAACGGGAGAGGAAAGATAATAAACCTATTATCGCTAGATATAATAAGGGTATTTAATAATATTTTATATAAAAAACTATTATACGATTTATAAATAAAAGGCGTACCTAGCCTAATTATTATTTAAATAATAAACTTTCTATCGGATAAAGCTATATCCGTAATATTTAGAGGAAGAATAAATATAATAGAGAAAATAATAACGGGTATATCGGTAAAGCGGGAGACCGTATAAGAAGAGTCGAGGTACTAAATACGTATTTTACCGGCTTTAGGCGGAAAAATAACGAAAAGATAACATTTAAAAAAAAAAAAAAAAAATTTTTAATAAAAAACCTAAAAATAGTAACTTCGGATTTAAGATTTTAAATCCGTGATTTTCTACTAGCGCCGGGTAGCTCGCTAAGGCTATATAGAGCGCTATAACCACGCTAATTTAATTTAGATTTTAAATTACATCGATTTATAAAAATTATATACACGCGTAATACCCCTTAAACTAGCGCGGTATTATAGACTATATAATTTATTTATAATTATATATATTTAATTATCTACCGGTACTACTTAGACTAGCTTATTTCTATTTATTTAAATTTATTCAAAATAAATCGAGGTACTAAATACGTATTTAGATATTTTAAACGAAAGTAGGTATTAAATCGATCTCTAGGGCTAGTATATAAACTAAATAGATCTAAGCGTCTTTTCCGCCTTTTTCGATAGAATACGGGCTCACCGCTTTACCGATATATCTTATAAAAATTATTTATTTTACCGGTATTTTTTCTATTCTTTAATATACTATTTATCGAGGAGTATACTAAAATAAACCTATTAATATAGGTCGGAGGATTTATAAATAAATTACTAAAATAAAAACTTATTATTAAATTAAACTATAACTCTTCTAAAAATATAAAAATAAGATAAATATTTAGGAAATACTAATATATTAATATTCGGGTCGATTTAAACTTTAAAATTAAAATAAAAAAGAGTTATAAAAATATTAATTATAAAATAATAATTCTTTAAATAATAAATTTATAATATACTCTTTCTTAAAAACTAGAATCCGTATTATAGCGACTCTACTCTAATTTACTAGTATTAAAATTATTTTTTATATTATTTTTTAATATATTATTACCTCTTTATATTTCTCTAGGAAATATAAAAGTAGTAATAAAATAATAACCGAAACCGCCTCTAAGGAAATTTATATTATAGATAATCTTAAAGTAAATAAATTTATTATTATAAATATTATAATTGTAAAGCGGTAGTATATTATATACGCCTGCGCCTCGTTAAAGGCGCTAGTATATTATATACGCCTACGCCCCGCTACCTTTATAATATTATTATTTATTAATATAAGGTTCTAGCCTTAATATCGCGGGGTTCTAATTCTTAGTAATTTTATATTAAATTAGCGTTCCCCCGTTTTATTAGAATCTTTAGAGATTAGTTCTATTACTAAATCTAGGATTTAAAAATTATTTAATAATAAACCCCGTAATTACCTTACGTCTTTTATATTATTACTAAGCCGCTAGCTCTACGCTAGCGGCCTTAGGTATTATAATTTTAATCTCTTAAATCTTTCTAAGGAAAAGGCCTATCGTCGTTATAATATTAAATTTAACCTCGGGACGTTTAGAAGAATTTAACGACGATAATATCGACTAAACCTTTTCCGACGACCCCCGCCGTAAAGATAGTAACGAATTTAAAGGTATTACTACCCCCGAAGAGACCTTAAATATATAATTTAAAGTTATTAAAAAAGAAAACCGTCGCCTTAAATAATAATAAAAATTAGAGGTATTATAAATTTAAAATTAAGGGCTACGTAATCCTACTACTTCTACGCCCGCTAACGGAGCGTTAACGGAATTTATTATTTATAATAAAGGTCCCTTAATTATTATACCTACCGGTAGAATAATAATAAGTTTAACTACGCTTAATAAGGATATCCTTATTAGGGCGAAAACGCTACGCCCTAATAAAATACGTTCTTATAAAGGTACGAGCGAAGGTAAATATTTACGTTAATTCCGCGACGTAAACGTTAAATTTTTAATTAGTCCTAAATATTTTACTATTAATTATTTAAGAATCGTATATTATATAGACTCGTTAAAAGGTAACCTTTTAATATAATAATATAAATACTACGATTTATATAATTTAACTAGTATTACGTTTAGCTTTTTTAAAAAGTTTCTTCTTAATTTAATAACGGATTTAATTAACCGCCGTCTCCTCGTTTATAAAAAGTAGGAGGAAGCCAAATAATAATCTTATTAAAAAATATCGTTATTTAAGGCCTACCTTAAAGAAATAAAGACCTAATTACCCCCGTTTTTAAAGAAGTATAAAGTAAATTTCTTCTTAATTAAACTTAAGCCTAAATTTAAAAATAAGATCCTTAATACTAGTAGTATATTTATTTAAAGGGAAGAAATTCTTACTTAAACTATTATATAAAAAAAGAATCTAGAGTATATATAGTTAATAGGTGATTTTAATTTTAATTCGGGTTCCTAATTAAAGAACCCTAATAAAGGAAAACCTATAATAGACCGAATTATTAAACTTAACGCCTACGATAGTATTAAATAGGCGTATTTAAAGGAGAAAGGTAATAAGCGTAAAATTAATACTACTGATTCTTCGTACGATAAAATTATCTATTATTATTATAAAACGGAAGGCCATATTAAGCCTAGATATCCCGATATAAATAAACTAATTATATACGTCGGCGCGGTATTAATAAAAAACGATTAAGCCTAATTTACGCCTCGGAAGAAAGATAAAAAAAACGATTAATAAAGGTATACCCTTTTATTCTTTTTAAGGGTTAAATTACCCTTTAAGATAAAATTAGGTAATTTATTACCTTAATTAATTTAAGAGCGTAGATTAATTTAATCTTATAACGGTTCGTCGTTAAAAATAATTTAGAACCTTATAACGCTACCTTATTACTAGCTAAAATAATTAACGGGTAAAGTATATATTATTATAACGCGTATTAATTAAATTATTAGATAGTCGATAATTAAAGTTAAAGGCGTAAATATAATATTTTATTCTACGTTATAAACCTTAAAGATTTAAACGTTATTCTAGGTATACCTAGGTTATATTAATTAAAGATATTAATTAATCTTAAAGCGGACTAATAGCGGTTTAAAATTAATTCTAATAATTTATAAATTAAAGAACCGGCTAAGTTTATTAATAGTTTTAAAAACGAACCGAATATATTCGCGGTCGTATATATTACGGTATCGCGAGGCGAATAAAAAGAACTTCTTAATCTAAAAGTTCCTAAGGAACTTATAAGGTTTTATAATATTTTTTCTAATAAGAAAACGAGTACCCTACCTATTTTTAAATAAAGGGATTATATTATTAAAATAAAAATTAATAAGAAACCGCCTTATAGGCCTCTTTATAATTTATCTTAAACTAAATTATCGGAGCTTCGGCGTTATTTAAAATCCTTATTTTATAAAGGCTAGATCCGTTATTTAATTTTTTTAACCGGAGTACCGATTCTTTTTATACCTAAAAAGAATAATAAACTACGTCTTTATATTAATTACCGGGGCTTAAATATAATAATTATTAAGAATCGATACCCGTTACCCTTAATTACCGAGATATTAAACCGTTTATACGGTTCTAAAATCTTTATAAAGTTAAACCTTAAGGATATTTATTATAAGATCCGGATTAAGGAAAGCGATAAATAAAAAACTATTTTCCGAACTCGCTATAATTACTTCGAATATTTAATTATATCTTTTAGGCTCGTTAACGTACCGGCGACGTTTTAAGCTTATATTAACCGTACGTTTATAAATTTAATAAATATAACGTACGTAGTATATCTAGATAATATCCTAATTTATAGTACTAATCCGGCGGAGTATTAACAGTATATTAAATAAATACTTAAACGATTACGTTAATTCCAGCTATTTATTAATCTTAAGAAATATTAATTTAATACCGAAACGGTCGAGTTCTTAAATTTTATTATATTTATTAATAAGGTAGTTATAAACCCGGAACGTATTAAGATTATTAAGGAATAACCTTAACCGAAAACTTATCGGGAGGTATAAGTCTTTTTAGGCTTCGTTAACTTCTATAAACGGTTTATTTATAATTATTCTAATATAGCTATACTATTTATTAACCTATTTAAGGGTAGTAAAATAAGTAAGAAAATAAGTTTATTTAAATAAATAGACGGCGCTACGGAAGTATTTTAGATCTTACGAGATATATTCGTAAACGCGTCTTTTCTACGCTATTACGATCTAATTAAATAATTACGTATAAAGACGGATACTTCTAACTTTAGCCTTAACTTTATATTATTATAATAAAATAAAGATGATTATTAGCGCCTTATAACGTTCTAGTCGCGGAAATTAAATCCCTTAAAATAAAACTATAAGACCTATAATTAAGAATTACTCGTTATTATAGTAGTAATAAAATAATAATAATACTACCTAGAAGGTAGCCCTTATTATATTAAAATCTAAATTAATTATAATAACTTAAAGGGTTTTATAAAGTAGAAGGAGTTAAATTTTAAATAAACCTATTAGGCGTTTAGGTTAATTATTTATAACTTTAAGATCTTTTATCGGGCTAGAAAATTAAATCCTATTAATATACCGTCGCGGCGCCTTAATTATAAGAAAGTATCGCCGTTTTAGAATAAACTTATTCTTTAGATTAACGGTTAATTATCGGAAGGAGATAAAGAAATAAGAGTAGTTATAACCCCTACTTTTTAAATTATAAAGTTAAAAATAGTAATTCTAAGGCGGGACGTTATAATAGTATTTAAAATTATATACGATAATCCTAAAAGGTTTATTAAAACGTTAATTCGGGAATTATAAACCTATAATAATTAGGTAAACTCTTTTCGAACTAAAGCGAATATATTAAAGGACCGCCGTCGTATAAAGAATAAAGTATAGGCTATAAACTTTAAAGGATTATTAAAATATAACGGTCGCCTTTATATATTAAAGGATAAAGCTCTAAGAAAAAAACTTATAAAGAGGTATTATAATAATTCTTTAATAGGTTATTTTAGCGCTATAAAGTCGTATAAATTATTTACCCGAAAATTTTTCTGAGAGGGTAACCTAAAGTAAGTTACGGACTATACTAAAATTTACGATATATATTAACGGACGAAGGCGCCGCGATATCGTTTATATAACGAATTAAATTCGCTTCCTATTACTATTTAATTATAAAAGGAAATTTCTATAGATTTTATAACTAGTTTACCGTCTAGTAAATATAGGGGTACCGTTTATAACGTTATCTTTATCGTAGTAAATCGATTTATAAAAATAGTTAGGTATATATCTATAACTATTAAAATCGATACCGCTTAACTAGTAGAAGTATTTTATTCTAAAATTATTTACCGTTATAATATATTTAATAATATCGTTAGCGATAAAGGCTTTATTTTTACGAGCGCCTTCTAGTCGGTTATATATTTTTATTCGAAAATTAAACGACGCCTAAATACTATTTTTTATCCTTAAACGGATAAATAGATAAAGCGCCAAAATCAGGTACTAAAGTATTATTTACGTATATTTATTAATAATAAGTAAATTAATTAAGCTGGATTACTATTTATAGTAGAATTCTTAATAAATAATAATTAGAGCGCCGCCGTCGGAACGACGCCGTTCTTCCGTATATACGGTTATTATCTTAAAATCCGTTAAGAGGTCGAGGACGACTTTAGGGAAGAAAGGATACTAGTTATAAATAATAAAATACGATAATTATAAACTTTAAGAGATAAAGCTATAGAGCGCCTTTAAAGCGTTACCGAATACTAAATTAAATAATATAATAAAACGTATAAACTATAAAATTATAAAGTTAGCGATTTAATTATACTAGTAATAAAGAACTTAAAGTAAAAACGCCTAAATAAGAAATTATCCTATAAGTTTATAGGGCCCTTTAAGATTATTAATAAAATAAAAGTATAAGTTTACCGCCTACTATTACCTTCTATATATAAAATCCATAATACCTTTTATATATTATTACTTAAATTATATTATCTTCGCGATTACGTTAATACGGCGGAATATTTTATATAAGCCCCCGAACTTATTAATAATAATAAATTATAAGAGGTAGAAGAGGTAATTAATAAAGTTAAGAATAAGGAAAGTATCTAATATAAAGTTAAATAAATTAGTTAAGGCGAAGAATATAATTAATAATTACTAGACGAAGAGTTTATTAATACTAGTAAACTAACTAAAGCCTTTAAATAAGCGGGTAGTAAATATAAATATATAGATATAATTAAAGAGGTTACCTAGCTATATAAAATAATAAAGCGGAGTAAACGGAGCCGACGTTAAAAGTAAATATTACTATTTTTATATTAATACTTATATAACGGATATTCTCCTCTATATTTATAACCTTATTATATAATTTTAAGGTATAACTAAATTTAATTTATTATTAAACTATTTATATACGATAACGATAAGATATCGTATTTATAAAAATACTTTTATTTTAAATATAATCTATATAAATACCTAGAATATATTATTAAATAATATATTTAGGTAAACTTAACTAGCGCCGGTTTAAGAAAAAAAAAGAATTCGATATTATTACTATATCGTACGAAAGATTTAATTATTATCGGAATTACTAGAAAAAGACGTAGTCTCTTTAATATAATCCTTAAGGACATTATCTTCCTCGGGACTCTCTAGGTCCCGTTTATATTAACGGAAACTCTCGGCCTCTTTTTCGAGAGCCTTATTTATCGCCTTTAATTCCTTAATACGCTAGTTCGCCGCCGTTAATTAATTCTATAGGTTAGCGATTATAGTAGGAGTTTACTTATTAGTTATTATTATTTTACCGTATACCTTACGCTACTAAATAATTTCTTTATTTATTAATTTACGTTTATATTCTTCTTTAAGAGTCTTATTACCGATACGGGTATACCGATATATAAACCTCTTTACCTTCCTTTAGAAAGGCTTAAGGATTTATTATTATTAATATACACCGTTTTAAAGTTTACGGTCATAATTTATTTTTATATAATAGTCGATTCTATAGTAATTAATATAATAAAGTATATAAGGAGGGGACGTACCTCGAATATAATTATTATTAAAATTATAGAAGTAGACCTAGTAAGGGAGCGACGAAGTATAATAAACTACTATTATAATTAATATCGCGTAGCCGCGCTAATAGCGGACTAGTTATATTTACTAGTATATTTATATCTAAAATAAATTAGTATAAATAAACTAATACTATCGGTAAATAGGAGCTATTTATAGAGTTAGAAGAAAGCTATATATAACGAGAGTATTATTTGTATATTAGTTACGATACTAGAACGCTATTATAAAGCTAGAGTAATAATATATAAAAGAGGCTAGAGGAGTTACGAAGAAAGAAAGTAATAGGCGGGCGAGTTTATTTATATAATAGACCGTCGCGCTAAATACCTTAGCGTTATTATACGTCGATACGCGCCTCCGCTCCGCCACCTTACTCTTATTAATAATTACTACCGTTACTATAGTATTTATATTATTACTAATCTCCGGGTATAATATTAGGGCTGTACCGCTTATATATAGTACCTTTCTACTAGTATTTTTATAGTATAGTAGGAGTATATAATAAGAATAGCCACCGCTATTCCGCTACTAGTACTATAGGTACTATAGGAATAATCTAATATACTATATTTACTATAAGTGCTACAAGCGCTATAAGAACGACAGTGTATATAATTTCGCTCCGTTACTATTATATATAATAGTACTATAGGGACGAAAGAAACATTACTTACTTAGTTATTATTACTATATATTAGCGCTGTAGGAACAGCTTTATAAACATACTATTCATTTACTACTAGCACTACTATATAGTAGAGGTAGTTTAGTAGTATTACTCTTCCGTTATTAGTACTATATAATAGTACTATAGGAAATAGTTTTATGTCGATCCGCGACTAGTATTAAATATTAGTGTTATAAGACCGATAGTATAAATTAGAAGACTCTTTTTCCTTATCCCCTTATAGGATTAAAGGTTTTTTAATAAACTTCGACTATTTGGCTAAATATTATTCCGTAACTAGTATTATACGTACTATAGAATTAAGTACGCAGCCTTATACTTAGGTTACCGCTACGGTAACGCCGTCGTACTAGATAACTCTTTTCTCTTATTTCCCTTTAAGGGTTTAAAGATTTTTTAATAAATATCTCTTAACTAAAGTATTTAGGTACCTAGGGACTAGGGCCTAAAGAGAGAGGTAATTATAAAGCGGTAATACGTTATATACGCCTGCGCCCCGCTAAAGGCGCTAGTATATTATATATACCTACGCCCAGTTACCTTTATAATATTATTACTTATCGATACGGGGTTCTAGCCTTAGTATCGCGGGGTTCTAACTCTTAATAATTCTATATCGAGTTAGCGTTCCCCCGTTTTATTAGAATTCTTAAAGATTAGTTCTACTACTAAATCTAGGATTTAAGAACTACTTAATAATAAACCCCGTAACTACCTTACGTCTTTTATACTATTACTAAGCCGCCAGCTCTACGCCAGCGGCCTTAGGTATTACAATAACTCTTAAAGAGATTAATATACTAGTATCTCGTTAAATAATTTAATTTTATAACTATAATATAAAGTAATCTATAAACTTCATTTAAAAGATATAACTATAAACGGGCCGATACATATTACGAAAATAGAAATTATTCTCTTATAAGTAGTTATAATTATCGAGATTCATATACTCGATTTACTAGAACGAGATTACTTCTTCGAATTAATAAATATTAATTTATATCTCTTTATTAGAATTATAAACAACGGGATAAAATTAGTATTTATTAAAAATAAATAAATAAATAGATTAAAATCTTTAGGAATATAAAGTTAGGCTAAATAATCGAGGTTTAATTCATTAATTATTATAATATTATTATTAATAATAACGATATTCGTAAACTAGCTATATAAAGGCCTCTTTAAAAATATAAAGAAACTTTTATTAAAAAAGTATTTAATAGCGCGGTTATTATAAATACTAGTTTATTATTTTTTAGATAATTTTTAAAAAGATAAAAAAAAGAGAACCTAATAAATTCCCGATCTTTTATTCTATTAATAAAAGTAGATATATTTATAAAGAATAATATTCTTCTAAATAAAATTATTATTTATAATAAATAACCGAAGTTAATAAAGATTATTAATTAATTTATTAGAATTTAACTAAAAGTAGGCTTCGTTAATATTCTAAAAAATAAATAAATAAATATATTATCCTATATTAATTAGGAAGATAAAGTATTTAAAATAATATATATTTATCCTATAAATAACGAGACTCGGAAAATTATTAATATAATCTTTAATAAATTATATAGTTAGGGACGATTTAGATAGACGATATAAACTATTTTATTTAATTTCTTAATCTTCGTTATTTAGATTATAAGATTAGATAATATTAAAAAGAGCCGAGCTATTATTAATATATAAGATTTTAGTATTATAATTATAATAAATATCTATTATTTATTTTATAAAATAATATAATTAACGCCGTTAGAGATTATTATTAAATTATTATTATTAATACGGCTAGTTTTTTCTATTAATAATATATATATTTTAAGAATAAATATAAATTTATTATTATATTATACCGCGGCTAAGAAATTTTTAATATTATAATAATATAATTTAAAAACTCGCCTACGTATATATAATAATAAATAAACCGGATTTTATATATTTATAAAATATTCTTTTAGACTCTTAAGGATTATATTTAATATTTATATATAATCTTTTTTTATTCGCTAAATTAAATATTTTAATTAACTCTAAGAAGGTATTTATTAATTATTCGTTAATTATACTATTTAGTTAGAAAGTTGACTCGCTTAAATTATTAATTTTTAAAGAAAAGTTTATAATTATTAAATAACTAGGTTTTCTTTAAATATTAATAATACTTAAAATATATCTAGAAATAATTAATTAAATAAAAGATTAAAGATTATACTATTTTAGCTAAGTCTTTATAAAATAAAAAAATCTTATTATTAAATAAAATACCCTCTATAGGCGCTTAACGATAAAAATATATTTTTAAATTATTTTTAAATAATTTACCCTATAAGAGATTCGTTTATTTAAAATTATTTAAAATATTCTTTTTAAACCTTCTTTTCTATAATATTCTAATAATATAAAAGAATTATTTATTAATTTTAATATTTATAAAGAATTCAGTTACGAGGTTATAATTTATTATATAATAAAAAATCTAAAAGACCTTTATCTCGACCGGAAATAAATATAGTTTACTCTTTTTTTCAGTCGATTATTTAAGGATATAAAAACGCGTTATTAAATTATTAAAATAATACTAGTAGGAATAATATAAATATATATTAAAATTAATTATATAGTCGAATTAGTTCTTAAAATAATTATTTATATAGATTATAAAGTTATATTTAATATAATTGAATAAATAAATATAATAACCTTATTTATAATAAAGATTAATTTATATATTATACGGGCTTTAAATTGTATTCAAAGCCCGTTAAAATATTAAAATTCGTTATAAACCTAGTATTAAATATATACTATTAATTACTTTATCTCGACTATAATAAAAGAATATAGTTAAGGACTTTTTATAAAACGAGCTAGATATACTTTAAATATTTATATATAATATCTATATATTAATAGTAATAAATATATAGTTTAATTAAAAGATTATTTAAAGAGTATTAAAATAACTATTATAAGACTAAAACAAGTTATATATTTAATTATAATATGAAGATCAACGAGGATATCGTAGATCTCCTTTTTTCGAAGAGGGATAATAATTTAATATAATATATTAATAATTTAATTATTTATCGAGTATATATATTAAGGCGTTTATATATATTTTCTTTATATATTAAAACTTTATTTAATATCGTATATTCTAAATTATATATAAGAAAATATAAATATTATAAAATAATAACTAGATATTAATATATATATAAACTAATTTAAGAAATTAAGGGAATATTTATAATATTATCTATAATATTAATTATTCGGTATTCCTAGTTATAGATTTTATAAGATTTTATAATTTATTTTTATACCGCCCTCTCTTTTTTATATATTTTTTATTAATTCTATTCTAGTCTTAACCTTTTTATAAAAAGGATTTAATTATATTATAATCGTTATATATAAGTTTTCTCGAAAAATAACCGCGATTTTAGAGAAATTGAAATAAAAGATAGAATTATATTATATTATACTAAGACTAGCTTTATAATAGTTATTAAATATAGTATATAAATCCTATATAAGAAGTATATGGCGTAGTTACGCTATTTATATTATAGTATTATATTATAATTTCCGGTACTCCGGAGCCCTTTTTAGAAATAAGAGATTTAAAGCCCTCGCTCTAACTCTTTAAAAATTAATTCTATTATTTTAAATATAAAGATTATTTTTTTATTAAGATTTTATATTTATTTTTATATTATTATAAATATTATAAATATTATAATTTAATAATTTTAATCTTTCTTAATCTTCTTAAATAGTAATTTATTAAAAATATAAAAAATCTCTTTAGAAATGATCGTCCCGAAGGCGAGATATACGGGATTAATATTTTAAATAAAAATATAGGAGATTTATTAAAGAATACTAATTTTATAATAAATTAATAATTTATAGAATTAAAATATAAATAAAAAACCCTCGAAAAAAAGGCCTCTATTATTATAATTTAGAAGAATATCGAAAATTTATAATATATTATCGTAGGTAAAGGAGATAAAGAAATCGAAGATAATTTTTGAAAATTAAATATAAAAGATAAAAGCGGCCCGACGGTAAATTATAATTAAATCGGTCTTAATATAAATTAAGGTAATTTATAATTATCGAAACTATAAGATTTTTATATAAAGAATCCGTAAAATTATTAAGAATAATTTATAACGTAGAGACTACGTTCTATTTAATACCCGTAAACTTTCGAATAAATAAAAAGAAGATTTTATATATAATACCCTATTTAAAAGGGTAAATTAAAAAATTATAAAATAAATCTAAAGACTTTATTTAGTAAATATATTAATATAAAAGTTCTTTATAGATTATTTATTTAACGTAATTAAAGACCCTTTAAACCGAGTTATAAATATAAATTTTAAATATTAATATACTCGCCAAAGGAATAATTAATTAATATAAGATTTCGATATTTATTTTAATACTTTAAAAACCGAATTACCTTTTTATAATAAAGAATAATAAATAATTTATTTAATAACCCACTTAAGATTTAATATTCTAAAAGAAGTTAACCGAGCCTAAAATATTTTTATCAAACGAACCGAATTTATATTATTTACGGTATATTATAAATATAATTTTAATCGAGACTTTAAGATATAAAATAATAATTAAAATAATTAATTAAAACCTCGGAAAAGGTATAAAAAGGGGTTAAAAAACGGAGATAATAAAAATAAATCTAATATAAGGGGATAAGGTTCTAATAATAATAATTATAGAAATATAAATAAAATATATATAACTCGCGCGAGCGATAAGAATCTTAAAGATATTAAATACTTTAATTATTATAAATTCGGCTATTATTTTAATAAATATCCGGAGAAGAAAATAAAGATTATTAATTATATCGGCGATTATATCGTTAAATTAAAAAATAATAAACTCTTAAAGAAGTCTTTATTCTAAAAGAATTAAAAAAAATAAAAACCCGACCGAGTATAAATATCGATAGCGAAGTTATTATAAACCTAATTAATATCGATATAAAAATTATTCGTATTAAAATAGATAAAGATCTAGGAGCGGAGATAAATATTATTAATAAAATATTTATATAGTAATATAACCTAGAGTATCTTAAGAGTAAACCGCTACCGATTTTTAAATAAATAAACGAGTAATCTATTTATTATTATAATATTTATAATATTATTTATTAATTAACCGATTTATAAGGATAAACTAGAGAGTATAATAATATTTTTTACTTTATTAATAAAAAAGACTCGCCTATTATTATAAATATACTAACTATAGAAAAGAAAAAAATTTAAACCGATTATAATATATATACCTAACGGTTCGGTATCGCGCTAAATATATATATATTAGAATTATTTAAGGATTTTATAAAATCATTAAGGACGTAGTTAATTATATATATATTAATTTATATTAAGGCTAGTCCCTTTAATTAAGATCCTATTAATAAAAATAAGGCTAGGAAAGACGATACTATTATTAATATAATATTTTTTAATAGTTTCGTTATTATACCGCCTATATTTCCTAACGAATTTATAGATTTTAATAATATCTTTTTAGATAAAGAAGTAGGTCGATTATTATTATATAAAGATAACGATTATATAATTAATATAAAGAGTAACCCGTTATACGGGCCTCTTTATAATTTATTAAATTTAAAATTAATAGAGTTAAGGAGATACCTAGACGACGCTTTAATAAAGGGTTAAATTAAATACTCCGTAAACCCCGTTAAAGCTCCTACTTATCCTTTTTATTCTAAAAAAGAATAATAAATTATAATTATATATCGATTACCGAGGTCTTAATAAAATTATTATTAAGAATCGCTACCCGTTATCTTTTATTAATAAGACGCTAAACCCCTTAAATAATATTATATAATTTACGAAGTTTAATTTAAAAGATATTTATTATCGAATAAGAATTAAGGAAGGCGATAAATAGAAAATAATATTTCGTATATAATATAATCTTTTCGAATATATAGTAATATTATTTAGTTTAACGAATATATTTACTATTTTTTAAACCTATATTAATAAATCGTTAACGAGTTTAATAAATATATTTTATATTATTTATCTAGATAATATCCTAATTTATTTAAATTTAAAAGAGGAGTATATCAACTATATATAATAAATATTTGAATATTTATAAAAATATTCTTTATTCGCGAGTTTTAAGAAATACGAGTTCTTTACTCGGTTAATTAAATTTCTAAAATTTATTATAAATACCGAAGGTATATTAATAGACGAATATAGAATTAATATAATTTAGTCCTAGCCAAAACTAAAATCCTTTTATAATATATAAGTATTTTTAAATTTTATTAATTTTTATCGCCGATTTATTTATTATTATTCGTAGATAATAGGCTTATTAATAGGTCTATTAAAAAGTAGTTAAAATAATAAAAAATTTAATTTATTTAAATAACTTAAAGAGGTAGAGTAAATATTTTACCTACTTCGCGATTTATTTTTATATATACCTATTCTAGTATACTTTAATCTAGAATTAAAAATTCGGATTAAAATAAATACTTCTAATTTTATTATAACTACGATTTTAATATAGTTATAAAATAATAATAAATAATATCCCGTCGCTTTCTAGTCCCGTAAAATATAAGGTTTCAAAATTCGATATAAGATTTATAATAAAGAGCTCTTTATAATCGTTATAATATTTAAATAATAACGATACTACCTTAAAAATAATTTATATAAAGTAGAAATCTTAACCGATTATAATAATTTAAGGGGTTTTATAAATTTTAAATAATTAAATAATCGCTAGGCGCGCTAGGTAATAAGATTTTTATCTTTTAATTTTTTAATTTTATATTATTTTAAGAAAAATAATTTAATTAATAACTCTTTATATTATTTTAATTATAAAGGCCAGGATAGTTTTTTAGATAATATATTATTTATATTATAATAGAAGTTATTAAATTTAGAAGGTACTAGTTAAGGCCCTATTTTTACTATAATATAAAATACGTTTATAGATATAAAAGATCTAGATATAAATAATATTTCGCCGGTATTAAATAATATATCCGTAGGCGTTATATAAATTTTTAAAATATATAAAATTTACGTTACTAGGGTCTTTAAGGTTTATCGTAAAAAAAATATATTCTTTAATAATATATTTATCTAGGCCTAAAGAGTTAATACCTAAATAAGAAATTCTAAAGAGTTTAAATAAGATATTTATTTAAATCGATTACGATATAATAAAGGAACTATTTAATTTTATCGCTAGAACTATAGGCTATAGATTATTTATTCTATATATTATTATTAAATTAATAGTATTTTACGAAACGATTTATAATACTAAAAACTTATTAATAATTAAAATAATTCGCGCTTTATAAAAGGATAATTCTTTCTCGTAAATAAAAATCGCCGAAATTATATAGACGGATTACTAGCGTTCCGTTAAAGTATAGATTTTAAATTTCGTATTAATTCTTAAATATAATAATAAGATTTATATACCTAAAGAAGGATTAATCCGCGAAGAGTTATTAGAATAAGATTATAATAATATATTAACGGGGTACTTTAATATTAAAAAGATAATAAAGTTATTTATTAGAAAATATTTTTAGAGTACTTTTAAGGCCGATATATAAAAATATATCGATATATATAATATATACTAGCGGGTTAAGGTATATCGATATTATTTTTATAACGAGATTAATTCTCTATTATATCCTACGGGGTCGTAGAAGGAAATTATAATAAATTTCATTACTAATTTATCTCTAAATAAACGATATAAACGTATTTATAATACGGTCCTTATAGTTATAAATAAATATATAAAGATATTACGATATATTCTAATTATTAAAATAATCGACTCTACGGGGTTAATAAAGTTAATATTCGAAAAAATTATCTTAAAATTTAGAGTTCCTAATAGGGTTATTTCTAATAGAGGCTTTATTTTCATAAATACGTTTTAATTAGAGGTATATTATTTAATAAAAATTAAAAAGCGCCTAAATACCGTATTTTATTTATAGACGGATAATTAAATAAAATATTAGAATTAAACCCTAGAATATTATTTAAGAACCTTCTATTTAAGCGAGTAAAATAACTAGGTAGTACTTTTACTTATAATAGAATAAATATACTATAATACATAGTATATAATAATAAAATGGATATTATTTATAGTTATATATAGTTATAATCTATCTCTTAAACCGCGTCTCGAGGGCGAGACCTATAGGGGAGAAATACTATCGGTATAAAAAAGAATTAAAAAATTAAATATTTTAAAAGAGTATTTAATAAAAGTATAAATTATCGCGGTCGAGGCGTAAAAATATAACTATAATAAAAAGTATAAACCGAAATCATTTAATATATATATTCTTATACTATTATTAACTAAAAACTTAATATAAAAATAACTAAATAAAAAGCTCTCGTATAAAGTAATTAAATTATTTAAGATTTTAGATACTATCGAAATATAAATATACCGCCTAGGATTACTAATTAATTATTATATTTATAATATTTTCTATATATCGCTTTTAGAGTTATATTATTAATAATAAAGTAATATTTCGATTCCTAATATACCTCTACTAGAATTAATAGATAATATAAACGAATAAAAAATAAAAAAGGTACTAAAAAAGAAGAAAATAAAGAGCGAGGTACTTTGTTTTATAAAATAACTAGGATAACCAAAGACCTTTAATAAATAAATTAGTATAAATACTTTAGATAATACGCTAGAACTACGAGAAATATTCGAAGAGAATACGAAAATAAAAAAAGTATAGAAAATAAAGAGTAGGAAAAGGAAGTATTATTAATTATTAACTACTACTAATTACTTTTTATTAATAGACTTCGAGCGAGATATATCTTTACGGTTAATAAAGTATTTACGGGTAGGTTTATATCTAGGGCGGCCAGTTTTCTTAATATTAAAACTCGAGTATTTACGAGTAGGGCCGGGGCCGGGAAATCGAATTAAAAAATAAAAAGTAAAAATAAAATTAAGATTAAAATTATTAATTTTATCTTTAACTTCTTCTTTCGAAACCTCGCGAGAAGATATTTATTTATCCGAGATATAACGATTTATACCCTTTATACCGCCGTATTAAAGGCGAGGCTTTATAATATTTTTAATTAAAAGAATTTTATAACTAGATACTATAACTCTTTATATACCGTTAAAGAATAAAATAAGATCGATAATATCGAGATTATTAATATTAAGTATATTAAATTAATCGGTAATAAGATTAAAGCCGAGAGGAGAATTATATTCGGAGATATTATATATATATTATATACGAGCTTCGTCTTTAGCTTTATCTTTATTATCGGTTTTATTTTCGTCTATCGATTCGAGAAGATTATTAAATTAATATTATATAATTTTATTTTAGGGCGTACTCGTATCCCGGGTAATAATTCCTCCCTAAAAGATTATTAATATACGAATTATATCTAAACTATATTAATTTACGAGAGTATAAAAGATATTATTTATACCCTCGACGTTTATAATAAATCGAGATATTAATTATAATATATCCTTCTTTTTTTTAATATCGTTATTTTTAGATTTAATCTCCCGAAAGAAGGCTACGATATTTTTTATATATTTAATAATATACTCGCGAAGATATTTATCGGGGCCTCGGCGTTTTAAACGATTAAGAAGAAAATTCATAAAGATATAAAATTTAGACGGAATCTAAACGCGTTAATATAATTTAATTCGGAATACTAGCGATATATAAAAATATATAAGTACTTATTCTTTACGTAATAAATATATTTTATATATAATACTTTATTATATAGAATGTAATTATCTAGGCCTATCCGTTTAAAATAATAAAGATATAAAAATATAAATAAAAGTAGGGTAAAAGTAGAGCGGGCGGTTATTTTATAGGGAGCGAGAGTTAGAGATATATTAAATATCTAAATATTATCGTTAATATTATATACCGTAGAGATTAAACTAATATATTAAATATTAAAATAATCTAGCTATATACGTATTACTAATAAAATAAAGTATAAAACTAATAATTTAAAAATAAAATAAATATTACGATAATATTAATTCTTTTAAAATATAAATAAATACTTTATTTAAAGATAGAATAAGTTATTTATTTACTTTAATAATTATAAAATTAAGGAAAGAATTTAAAAAAAGAAAAGAAAGAAATATTTAAATTATAATATATTAACTCTAGTCTTACCTACGAAATATATATATAATATTTATAATCTCGAAGAAAGAGTTTAAAGATACGATTAAGATTATTATAAATTAATAAAAGTCTAAGTATAGTATAGTTATTAATAGTAATATATAGAAGTTTATATATATAGAAGATAATAGGATATTATAGAAGAAGAAAAACTTAAAAATTAATAAAGACTTTATACCTATATTAAGACCGTTACCCGTATATATATACTCCTATAACTAAAGTTCTTCCTAAATAATAAAGTAGAATAATTTATTCTACCGCCGATATTACTAAAGCCCTACTAGTAGTAAAGACTTATAATTTTTAACGACGAATATAATATTCTTTTTTTTACTTTTCTCTTTAGGTTTTAAGGTTTTTATTAAATATTTAATATAATCTATAACTATATAATTACGCTAGTATATAAAACGTACGCGATATATTATTAATTTTAGGATATAATTTATTTCCCTCTCTTTTTCTTACTAGGTTTAGAGGTTTTTTATTAATATATTACTACTATTAAAATAGGAGATTTCTAGAATTAGATAAAAGGCGTAGGTATTACGCGTATACCCTATTAAATTTAAATTCTTTTATATTATACTCTTTCGTTAAAATATTAAAGTATTAAATTAGTATTTACTAGTTTCGAGTGCGAAACCCCTAGGAGAGGAGGTAATTATTATACTATATTAAAACCAACTTTATAATAACTACTAAATATAATATATAAATCCTATATAAAGAGTATACAACGTGGTTATACTATTTATATTATAATATTATATTATAATTTCCGGTACTCTAGAGCCCTCTTTAAAAATAAAAAGCTCGGAGCCCTCGCTCTAACTCTTTAGAGATTAATTCTATTATTTTAAATATAAAGATTATTTTCCTACTAAGACTTTATATTTACTTTTATATTATTATAAATACCCTAGATACTATAACCTAACAAATAATAAATATATATATTTTTATATCGTTTATATTTTATAAACTAAAATATTTCGATAATTCTTCTTTTCGATCGCGATTAAAAGTTTATAAATACTTTATAAAAAACTTTATTTAGTAAATTTAGAGTAAATTTAATATTATTTATTATATATTATTTATTATTCGTAAACGGATAAATTAAGCGAGTATATAAATTAAATTAATAAAATTATATTACGATTCTAGATTATTACTTTATGAAACCTTAAAATCTAGGAAGAGATACTATATTTTATAACTAGTAACGAGATCTAGGTATACGTCCTATTAGCTACGAATTTTTAATTACTATTTATAGTAGTTTAAAAAACTAAAAGATCTTATATCGCGACGCGTTAAACTTATTTTATAATAGTATTTATATTCTTAATATAATTATAATATTAATAAAAATAAAAATAAATCTTTTTTTTTCCTCCTCCTCTTTTTCCCCCTCTCTTCTTTAATAAATTAAAGCGATAAAGAATAAACCCTCTACGATATAATTAATTAGAAAAATAACCGTAGTCGCGGCCTAATATATTAGAAAAAAGGAAGTACGAAAAAAACGCGTCTATTATACCTACGTATAAGAAAGAGTATAGAATAGATATATATATATAAAGTCGAAACCTTAGGCCTAAATAAAGACTCCCGTTTAACTATTTATTAAATACTAGTAATATTTAAACTATAAAGGACTTTCTTTACTTTAAAAGTTATAAAATAACTATTATATAAAGCCCTATAAAAGTAAATATTTTCCTCCGCCGTTAATAAATAAGTAAAATATAAATACGTAAAACGAAATTTATATAAATAAAAAGATCTTTATTTATACTTTTAAATATTAATACCTATATAGGAGTCGTAACCCTAGTAGTCGGGTAATTATATTAAAATACCGGCGGGACGTAAAATCCGCTAGAATAAAGAAATAACTACGCGTATATAATTAAAAATAAAGGCGAAAAAGTATAGAATAATAATAAAGAGAGATAATAGGGCTAGTATACCGGTATAATAAAATATATAATATTTAACTACGGTTATATTTATATATATTAGAAAGACTTAGGCCCGTAACGGAGATAAATAATAAATTTTAAAAAGACGGGTAAATATAAAGAATAAGATAACGAGGTTATCTAGGGTTAATATAGAATCGTTAATTTTAAAAATTTACGCGAAGAAGAAACCTAGAAGAAGAACTAGTAATATATAAAAAGATTTACTAATTAGTAGGTTAAAATATCTAGAACCGAGATTAAGGATAAATTTAAGTTTTTATTCTTTTAAAAAAAATCTTTAACGACTATTTAATACCGTTATCGGGTATTATATATATTCTATAGAACTCCTTTATAAACGAAGTAATTTTATTTAGATAGGCGTATAAATTAATTAATTAATCAATACTATATTTTATAATTATATAATATAATAATATATTTTCCTAGTCTAATAATTATACTCTAAATAAAATAGTTTTCGATTTTATCGTTAATAACGCGTTAAATCTAAGAAATTAAGAAAATAATATTTTATTAAAAAAGATAATATATATTTAAACTTCGGATATAATTATTTATATCTAAATATATAATAAAGAGTATTATAATTATATTTATTATTCTTAATTCTTTTATAAAATTAATTAAACTTTAGTATATTTATATAAAAATTATAATATTCTAGTAAATAAATTTACTAATCGTAAATATAATTAATAAATAACTAAATTATTTAAAGTTTGTAATTATATTAATAAATTTATATATTAAAGGAATCGAAGTTAATAATAAAGTTAGTTTAAAACGAGTAAATTAATAATATTAATATTATAATTATTTAAAAACCTAGTTAGAACCCTACTACCTAGGCGCTAAATAATAATAATATTAATTATTTTTATTTACTATATAAGGGAGGCCCAAAGACCCGTATATATTTTAATATAAATAAAAATATCGATATAAATAACTAGGAGTTAATTTATTATAAGAATAATTTTTATTTTATAAGAATTATATTAAAAGAGCGAAGTACTAAAAAGAACCCTCGATTAAATAAAATCGGGGAGGAGGAAATTACTAGTTAAAAAATTCCCTAATATAAAAAAGTATGAATTTATAATATATATTAATTAATTAATTAATTTATATATTTACTTTAGTGAAACTACTTTATTAATAAAGAAGTTCCGCGAATATTTTTTTAATAAAGTTATTAACGGTATTTATTAATTATTAAAGAAACCTCGCTAGTTAAAAACTTTAATTTATTAATAATTTATTTCCTTCTTTTACTATTTAGTAGCTGATAATTATAATTAATTTAAAATATTATTTATTTTTCTTTCTATTTCCCTTTTATTTTAATTTCTTTAATTTTATTTATTTATTTTATAAGTTTATAAACCGTTTTATTCTAAATTTATTAAATAATCGATACCTATAACCCTCCGGCCGGCGGCTTCTTTTTTTTCTTCTTCTTCTTTATAAATTTAAATATATTACTAGGTCTTAATAATAATTTAAATTATATTAATTATTCTTTAATAAAAGAGAATTAGTCGAGTTATCCTATTTTTATTATCTATCGTACGGTTATATATATATTTTAGATTTATATTAATATTTTCTTAAAATTATATATATTTATTTATTTTACTAGCTCCGCTTTATCTCTAGTTAATTCTAGGTAAAATAATAATATATATTTTATTCTTTATTTCCTTTATTTATATTAATAACTAGCGCTACGAATTATAAATATTTTTATTCGATATAAGAATTTATTTAGTCTAATTTTATTATATTTTAGTTATATTATTATAAAGTTTTTAGTCTTTTTTAATTAATTATAATAATTAAACTAGTTTTTAAATAAAACTAGATTTTAAGCCGGGTTAATTTAATTGATTAATTAATTTATATATTTACTCTAGTAAAACTACTTTATTAATAAAGGAGTTCCGCGAATACTTTCTTAATAGGGTTATTAGTAGTTCTTATTAATCGCTGAAGAAACCTCGTCGGTTAAAAACTCTAATTTATTAATAATTTATCTCCTCTTTTTACTAGTTAATAGCCGATAGTTATAATTATTCTAAAATATTATTTATCCCTTCCCTCCGTTTCTTTTTTATTTTAGTTTTCTTAATTTTATTCGTTTATCTCGTAGGCCTATAAGCCGCTTTATTATATATTTATTAAATAATCGATATCTACGGCCCTCCGGCCGGCGGTTTTTTTCTTTTCTTCCTCTTTTTTATAGGCCTAGGTATATCGCTAGGTTTTAATAATAATTTAAACTATATTAATTATTCTTTAATAAAAAAGAATTAACCGAGCTACTCTATTTTTATTATCTACCGCGCGGTTATATATATATTTTAAGCCTAGGTTAATATCTTCTTAAAATTATATATATTTATTTATTTTATAAACTCCGCTTTATCCCTAGCTAGTTCCGGGTAAAATAATAATATATACTTTATATTTTATTTTCTTTATCTATACTAGTAGCTAGCGCTACGGACTATAAATATCTTTATTCGGTATAAAAACTTATTTAATCCGATTTTATTATATTTTAATTATATCGTTATAGAGTTTTTAGCCTTTTTTAGTTAATTATAATAATTAAACTAGTCCCCGAATAAATCTCCTTTTTAAGCCGGGTTAATAGCCTATATAAAAATTATTATTTTATAACTCTTTTATTTATTTAGTTATTATTAACGGGCCTAATTTTTTACCCTTTAGTTAATAATTTTAATATCTTAATATTCTTCGATATCTTCGATTAAATTTATCTAGTCTTTTCTCCTCCTTATAATTATAATTACTTTATATTATTCTTTAAATCCTAGGGCGCGAATTACCTAGGCTTTTTTTATTATTATTAATATTAAAAGTACTTATTATTACCTCTCTTCTTTATACTAAAGTTTATTCTAAATTCTTATATTTTTTATAGTCGTAATTAAATAGGTCCCTCGATTTATTTAATATTATATTATTAAGTAGTCTAACTAGAGGTCGATTAATATAATTACCGACTCGGCTTTAAATACTAGAACTAGGGTAGTTTTAAATACTTTTAGAACTATCCTAAAATAATTATTCTAAATAATTATTAATTTTTTTATATATCTCTTTATAACCTTTATTATTTCTTTTAATTAATACTATATCGGAGCCGTAAATATTAATATCGGTCTAATTATTATATTATATATTATTTTATACTTCGCGAAGGTAGCGCTCTATATCGAATTAACTAGGTACTTTATAGCGCGGCTTTAATTAACCGCTTTAACTTTAATTTAAATTAGGTATAATCTTTATTTTAATTTTAAGTCGATATATAACCCTAAAACCCTAATATTTATTTTAGGTTTAATAATTATATTCCTAAAATTTATCGCTATTTCTATATTAAACTTCTTCGGCGTTCGAGATATATAAACTAGCTCGTATTTCTAGGGGGTAAATAATACTCTATAAATAATTATTTATTTTAAATAAATATTATAGGCCCGTCCTAAATTTATATAATTCTTTTTTATACTCTCGTTATAGGCGAGTAAATAAATATTATTTATAAATCCTCTAACTTATATTAATAAATTTATTTTAATATACTCCTCGATTAATAATATATTAAAAAATAAAAAAAATACCGGTAAAATAAACGATCTTTATAAAACACCCGTTATTATTTTCTTTATTATACTCGTTCTTCTTCTAAATATTACGGATATAATTTTATCCGATAGAAAGTTTATTATTTAATCGACGATTAAACTCGGTATACCTTTTATCTATAAATTATATAATAATCTTTTATATAAAACGTTATCGAACGCTCCCGTTATATCTAGTAATAATAGGTTTATTATTTTTCCCCTCCCGTTCCTACTATAATTTTATATAATATATACTATATTTATAAAGATCTCTAATACGGTTTCTATTAAATACTTTCGTCTAACTTTTATTTACTATAGTAGTAGTAATTTATACTCCTTTACTATATAATTTAATTTTCTAGAAATAACTACTTCTAACGTTTTACTAAATATATCGAGGAGTATAATAAATCTATATAACTTTAACTCTAAATAATCGTCTTTTTTCGGTTTTTTAAAAATTATTATATTAACCTCCTTAAAATACCTTAGGTAGTATCTTTATCTAAGATAAACCTAGAATAAATAAATAATAATATTTATTACTTCCGTTTTTATTATAATTTTTAAGAATCGGTTTAAGATTTTAGTTATTCCTAATATTTTATTAATAACTAGGTATTATATTACTTTATATACTTTTATTTTAATTATCTCCTAGTTTATTTTAACGGGCTTTAAATACTTTATTCCGTCGATATTATTTAAATTTATTATCCGTAAAGGGGGAAATAATACTCTTTATAGAAAATTTATTTTACTTTTAAAATCTTTAGCTTTTCCTCCTCTATTATTTTTAATAATTAAAAATTAAAGAAGTTCCTTAAGGCGGTTATTCTTCTCCCTTTTTTATTTTATAAGTTTTTATACTCCCGTCGACTTTAGCGAGGCTTTATATATACTTTTTTATTAAAAAAATATTTTTATCTTTCGAATTATATATATTCTCTTATTATTTACCGTATCTAAGGCCTCCTCCGTCCGGGTATTTCAATTTTATTTATACTCCTTTATATATTTCTTTATCTTTAATATAATATTAATATAATAGGAGTTTTAATAAGATTTAACTCTTTAATATAAACGGGCCTATAAAATTATAAACTCGATAATTTCTTAAAAATCTTTTATTATTTTATTTAGGTATTAATTAATATTTTCTTTATTTTTAAACTTTAGTTTCCTTAATACTTAATAAAGAGATTTTACGCCTTATTATATTTCCTTTTAAATAATATTATCCTTAATCTTTTTCTAGGTATATTAAATACGTAGTATTACCTCTTTTTATATTTACTCGAATTTTATTACTACTAGCCTATAATCGGAGTTATAATATAAATCTTCGCGGATTATAAAATTATTTATAGCCTAGTATACTCCTCTCGTAAAGAAAGATAAATCGATTATATTTTTATATCCTCGGGCTTTTTATATAATAGATATTTTTAATAACTCTAATTTTATTTCCCTCGACTTTATAATTCCTAGGAGATAATTAATTATAATATAATATATATATCGCCTAGTATTATTTTACTTAGGGTAATAGAGGTTAAAATTCTTTAAAAGAATATATTCGTCTTCCTCCGTTAATACTTCCTCTAATAATAGTAATATTAACGGATTATTAATCGAGGTATATTATATCGGTAATAAATTATATATACTATAAATCTATATTTTCTTATAATAGGGGATTTCTTAATTAATAACCTCCTCCTCCCCGATTTTATTTAACCGAGATTCCTTTTTATTTCTTCGCTGGTTTAATATAATCTTTATAAAATTTCGGTCGCCTTTATAATAGACTAACTTTTAATTATTTATATCGATTCTTTTATTTATATAAAAATATATACGGGCCTTTAGGCCTCTCTTATATATTAAATAGAAATAATTAATATTATTATTATATAATATTTAGGTAATAGGATTCTAACTAGGCTCTTAAATAACTATAATATCGATATCTTTAATTTATTTATTTTAGAGTAACCTTATTATTAACTTCGATTCCTTTTTAATATTATATTATATAATTTTAAATTAAATACTATAATTTATCGTATATTAATATTATATCCGTAAGTTCCTCGTCTATTTCTTAATTATTTAATAGTATTAATTCTAGCCGGTTTTTATTTAATTAATCGAATACCGTTATTAGGAAGTTATTTAAAATTTAGAGGACTATTTACCTAGATATTATTATTAGTTTATTATTTTATCTCGGCCTCTTTATTTTCCTAGGTATAATAACCGCGTTTTAGACTTTATTAATTATATTCGTTATTATTTTCCTTTTCTTTATACCCCTAGCCGGTACTAGTATAAATTTATCGTTAATTAGGTATATTTAGGAGCTTAAGGTTATTATCTTTAATAATACCGCGAACTATCTAGATTTATTCTCTAATCTTTATTAAATTCGGTATATTTTCTTTTACCTAACTAGGTATACTTTACTCTAGGATTTATAAAGTCTAGAGTAAACTATATAACACTTTTCCTTCGGGCTTTCGGTATTATATTTATATAATTAATAAAGTTCTATATATATCCCGTATTTAAACTAGTTTTTATAAATTAGGGTTATATAATCGTACCCCTAATAATTAAAATACTACTTTAAGTTACTTATTCTCTTTTATTTTTTATATAATAATAGTTATTCGCTTTTTAGGAACCCGTCCGCTACTAGTTTATTTATTATATCTAGGTCCGGGATCTTAAGAAAGAGTATTAAATATTTTTTCTTATAGTTATATTCGTCTAGTTTAAAGGCGAATCCTAGTTATTTTATATTTATAATATTTAATCCCGGGTATAACTTATAATTATCTTTCTTTAATATCTTTATTACCGCTTTTTAATTATTTATATCGACGGCCTCCTTCCTTATACTATATATTATTATTATATAGGTTTATTTTAATATTCTCGCTAAAGGGTTAATACTCTTTATTTATTTAATTATTTTCTCTAGCTTTTATTTTACCTCTATTATTATATAATATAAAATGAAGTCTTCTTTTATTATTTATTTTACTCCGATAATCGACTCTATTATTAAATAGACTCCGTTCCGGAATATTTTAATTAATTAAAAATTAATTACCTTCTTAAATTATCCTTTAACCTTAGTATTATTTATTTTAATTATTAATTACTTCGCTTTCACGTTAGTCGTTATTATTAAAGAAGGGGGGTTCGTTTCGACTATATATTTTAATAAAATAAATATATATTTATAGGTAATATTAGCCTAGTTTTATATTAATAATATAAATATACTCCTCGCTTTAAGTTTTTAAATCTTTTATTTTAGCGAGTTTATTTAGGCCTCTTAAAGCCTATACTCTTCTACCGATTTTAATATATAATTAAAAATTATCCCTAGCGCGATCTATATTAATTATAATTTATAGTATATTATTTACTATACCTCCTTATATTCTATATCTTTTATAGTCTTTATTATAATTATTATTAATTTTTCTAAAACTTTTATACCCCCTTTATACCCTCTCGTTTAATTATTAATTTTATTTTATTATTACGATATCTTCGTTATATTAAAACGCGCTAGTTCCCTATTCTTTACCCTAGTATTTTAAATTTTATTACTACTACCCTTATTCCCTTTTATCTTAACTAATTTCGTAACTCTTTAGGGTAGTGAAATCCTATTGGCCCAGCTTTCGTCTTATCTTTTTTAAAGAGGAGGTTCGAGGGTAGTTTTTCGAGTTAATTTTTTATTAGAACTCTAGTTTATTAAAGTCTAGCCGGGTTAATAACTTATTTAAAAATCGTTATTTTATAACTCTTTTATTTATTTAATTATTATTAACGGGCCTAGTTTTTTACTTTTTATTTTAATATTTTAATATTCTTCGAGATCTTTAATTAAGTTTATTTAGTTTTTTCTCCTCTTTATAATTATAATTATTTTATATTATTCTTTAAATCTTAGAGCGCGAAGTACGTAGGCTTCTTTTTCTATTATTAATATTAAAAATATTTATTATTATTATTTACCTCCTTTACGCTTAGAGTTTATTTTAGATTCGTATATTTCTTATAACTATAATTAAATAGGTCCCTCGATTTATTTAATATTATATTATTAGGCGGTCTAACTAGAGGTTAATTAATACGATTATTAATTTAGTTTTAAATATTAGAATTAAAATACTTTTAAATACTATTAGAACTATCTTGAATTATTATTCTAAATAATTATTAATTTTTTTATATATTTCTTTATAGCCTCCGTCGTTCCCTTTAATTAATATTATATCGGAGTTATAAATATTAATATTAGTTTAATTATTATATTATATATTATTTTCTACTTCGCGAAAGTAGCGCTTTATATCGAATTAATTAGATATTTTATAATACGGCTCTAGTTGATCGCCCTAGTTTTAATCTAGGCTAGATATAATCTTTATTTTAACTTTAAATTAATATATAATTTTAATATTTTAATATTTATTTTAAATTCGATAATTATATTCCTAAAATTTATCGTTATTTTTATATTAAATTTCTTCGATATTCGAGATATATAAACTAGCTCGTATTTCTAAAGAGTAAATAATATTTTATAGATATTTATTTATTTTAAATAAATATTATAGGCCCGTTTTAAATTCGTATAATTTTTTTTTATACTTTTATTATAGGCGAGTAAATAGATATTATTTATAAATCCTCTAATTTATATTAATAAATTTATCTTAATATACTCTTCGATTAATAATATATTAAAGAATAGAAAAAGTACCGGTAAAATAAGCGATCCTTATAGGATATTTATTATTATCTTTTTTATTATATTTACTCTTCTTCTAAATATTACGGATATAACTTTATCCGATAAAAAGTTTATTATTTAATTAATAATTAGGCTCGGAATACTTTTTATTTATAAATTATATAATAATCTTTCGTATAAGATATTATCGAATACTCCCGTTATATTTAGTAATAATAAATTTACTATCTTTCCCCTCCCGTTCTTATTATAATTCTCTATAATATATAAAATATTTATAAGGGTCTTTAGCGCGGTTTTTATTAAATATTTTTATTTAATCTTTATTTATTATAGTAGTAGTAATTTATACTTCTTTATTATATTATTTAATATTTTAAAGATAATTATTTTTAGCGCTTTATTAAGCGTATTAAAGAGTATAATAAACCTATATAATATTAACTCTAAATAATCGCCTTTCTTCGATTTCTTAAAGATTATTATATTAATCTTTTTGAAATACTTTAGGTAGTATCTTTATTTAAAGTAAAAACAAAATAAATAAATAATAACGTTTATTACTTCCGTTTTTATTATAATTTTTAGGAATTAATTCGGGATTCTAGTTATTCCTAATACTTTATTAATAATTAGGTATTATATTATTTTATATATTTTTATTCTAATTATTTCTTAATTTATTTTAATAGGCTCCGGGTATTTTATTCCGTTAATATTACCTTACCTAGATTTTTTATTAATAAAGAGGGGAAAAATACTTTTTATAAGTTTTTTATTTTACCCTCGAAGTCTCTAATTTTTCCTCTTTTATCGTTTTTAATAATTAAGAATTAAAATAACTCTTTAAAGTAGTTATTTTTCTCTCTTTTTTATCTTATAAATTTTTATACTCCCGTTAATTTTAATAAAATTTTATATATACTTTTTTATTAAAATAATATTTTCGTTTTTTAAATTATATATATTTTTTTATTATTTATTATATCTAGGGCCTCCTCTATTTAAATATTTTAATTTTATTTATACTTCTTTATATACTTCTTTACTTTTAATATAATATTAAAATAATGGGAGTTTTAATAAAATCTAATTCCTTAATATAAATAAAATTATAAAATAATAAACTCGATTATTTTTTAAAAACTCTTTATTATTTTATTTAAATATTAATTAATATTTTCTTTACTCTCGAGCTCTAGCTTGTTTAATATTTAATAAAAAGATTTTATATTTTATTATATTTCCTCTCGGTTAATATTATCCTTAATCTTTTTTTAAATATAACGAGTATATAATATTATTTCTTTTTATATTTACTCGAATTCCGTTATTATTAATCTATAATCGGAGTTATAATATAAATCTTCGCGGATTATAAAATTATTTATAACTTAATATACTCCTCTCGTAAAAAATAATAAATTAATTATACTTTTATATCCTTAGACTTTTTATATAATAAATAGTTTTAATAATCTTAATTTTATTTCCCTCGACTCTATTATTCCTAGGAGATAATTAGATATAATATAATATATATATTATTTAGTATTATTCTAGTTAGGGTAATAAAGATTAAAATTCTTTAAAAAAAATCGCCTTCCTCCGTTAATACTTCCTTTAATAATAATAATATTAACGAATTATTAATTAAAGTATATTATATTAATAATAAATTATATATATTATAAATTTAGATTTTCTTATAATAAAGGATTCCTCGATTAATAATCTCCTCTATTTCGATTTTATCCGACCGAGATTCTTTTTTATTTCTTCGCTTTTTTAATATAATTCTTAAAGAGTATAAATCGCCTTTATAATAAATTAGTTCTTGATTATTTATATCGATTCTTTTATTTATATAAAAATATATACGGGTCTCTAGGCCTCTTTTATATATTAAATAAAAATAATAAATATTATTATTATATAATACTTAATTAGTAAATCTTAAATACTTTTATTAAAAACTAAATTACTGGCTACGCGGATAAAGTTAGTAGTATTCTATTAATAACTTTTCTTTATAAAAGTTATTAATAGGATATTACTAATAACTCTAATTTATAGATAAAACTACTAGCGTCCTATTAATAGATTTAATAAATTAAGAGTCTAGGTAAATTACTTTTAATATATTTAATAAATTAAAGGTCTAGATAATATCTTGTTAATAACTCTAAATTAATTTTAATAGGATTAATAACTTTTATAATTTTAATAACTCGTATATATTATTAATATATTAATAGTAACTTAACTCTATTATAGGGCTAAAATAAATAAAATTTTATAATCGTCGCTATTAACGATAGTGATTTTTAAAGACGATTATTAACGCTAGCGACCTACCGGGCCCGGAATAATAAATTTTAATAAAAGTTCTTATGGGGGCGTTACCCGGGTATATCTAGAGAATATATATATATAAATACTATACTATATCGTATACTATAACGTATACCTTAGTATATACTATAATTAAATATATTATAGAGGGCTTTCGTCTAATATTTTAAGAGTTACTATAAGGGGTATATATTATATACTATTTAAAATACTTTTATATATATTATTCGTATACTATTTAATAGTATACGTAAATTACGTACACTATTACGTATACTCTAGGAATTACTATAGCCTATACTATAATCTATATTATAGCGCATACTAATACGTATATAAATACGTATATTATAGGGTATATAACGGAGTTATTCGTTTAATAGTTAAATTATTAACGATTTATCGAGTTACTAAATCTATTAATAATAAATACTATTTATTTATAGGACTCTACCCGGACCCCCGATTTACTAATCCTACTAAACCTCGGGTTAGTATTTAATATAAAGTTTTAATATAAACCCGTAGACGATTTTCTAATAGAGTTAATAGTATTTAGAGTATATTAATATTTACTTTTAAAATTTACCGATATAATAAGGTTTTAATTAGGCTTTTAAATAATTATAATATCGATATTTTTAATTTACTCGTTTTAGAGTAATTTTATTATTAACTTTAATTCCTTTTTAATATTATATTATACGACTTTAAATTAAATATTATAATTTATTATATATTAATATTATATCCGTAAATTCCTTATTTATTTTTTAGTTATTTAATAGTATTAATTCTAGCCGATTTTCGTTTAATTAATCGAATATTATTATTAGGAGGTTATTTAGGACTTGAAGGATTATTTATTTAAATATTATTATTAATTTATTATTTTATCTCGGCCTCTCTGTCTTCCTAGGTATAATAATAATATTTTAAATTATATTAATTATATTCGTTACTATCTTCCTCTTCTTTATACTCCTAGTTAATACTAGTATAAACCTATTATTTATTAATTATACCTAGGAGCTCAGGGTTATTATTCTCGATAATATTATGAATTATTTCAATTTATTCTTTAATCTTTATTAGATTCGGTATATCTTTTTTTACCTAATTAAATACGCTCTATTCTAGAATTTATAATATTTAGAGTAAACCGCCTAGCGCTTTTCCATCGAGCTTTCAGTATTATATTTATATAATTAATATAATTCTATATATATCCCGTATTTAGGCTAGTTTTTATAAATTAGAGTTATATAACTATATTTCTAGTAATTAAAATATTACCTCGAGTTATTTATTCTCTCCTATCTTTTATATAATAATAATTATTCGTTTTCTAGGAATTTATCCGTTACTAGTTTATTTACTATATCTAGGTCCGGGATTTTGAGAAAGAGTATTAAATTTTTTTTTTTATAATTATATTTATCTAGTTTAAAAGCGAAGTCTAATTATTATATATTTATAATATTTAATCCCGTATCGGTAACTTGGGAAACCCCGATTTCTACGTATTTTATACCGAAAATATATATAATACTAGAAATGCGTATCTACTTATATCCCGTATTCTAAGCGTATTATGTACCGAAAATATAACGATTCTATAGCGATTCTGTAACTTTTTTTTTGACTTTAACTTTTAATAATATTTAGACTAGGGCCCTTATATAGGAATATAAATATTTTACTAAACTTGTTTTTAGCCTAGATTCCGAATTTTTAATTAGATTTTTACTAGCGTTGCCCTATAGGGCTATAAAGTTACTTTTAGGATTAAGTTTAACGCTCCCGCATAGACCTTAACTCTAACTTTATAATCTTGGCGCCAAGATTTGCCAAGGCTACAGAATACGCATTATATACTAATTAAGTAGCGATAATACAAAACTGTTTTTCCGGACTTGCCGATACGGGTATAGTTTATAATTTTTTTTTTTTAATATCTTTATTATTATTTCTTAATTATTCATATTAACGACTTTCTTTCTTATACTATATATTATTATTATATAAGTTTATCTTAATACTCTCGTCGAGGGGTTAATATTTTTTATTTATTTAATTATTTTCTCTTATTTTTATTTTATTTTTATCGTTATATAGTATAAAATAAAATCTCTTATTATTATTTATTTTACTCCGATAATCGACTTTATTACCGAGTAAATTTCGTTCCGGAATATTTTAATTAATAAAATTTAATTATTTTCCTAAATTATTCTTTAGCCTTAATATTATTTATTTTAATTATTAATTATTTCGCTTTCGCGCTAGTTATTATTATAAGAGAAGGAGAGTTTATTTCGATTATATATTTTAATAAAACAAATATATTTCTATAAATAATATTAATCTAGTTTTATATTTAGTTTTATATTAATAATATAAATATACTCCTCGCTCTAAATTTTTATATCTTTTATTTTAGTAATTTTATTTAAATCTTTTAAAATATATATATTTCTACCGAATTCTATATATAATTAAAGATTATTCTTAGTATAATCTATATTAATTGAATACCGCGATATATTATTTATTATACTTTTTTATACTCTATATCTTTTATAGTCTTTATTATAATTACCGCCGATTTTTTTAATATTTTAATATTTTTTTTATATTTTCCCGTTCGATTACTAGTCCCCTTTATTTATTACGATATCTTCGTCGCGTTAGAACGCGCTAGTAACCCGCGTCTACTCTCTACCCTAGTATTTTAAATTCTATCTCTATTATCTTTATTCTCTTTTATTTTAATAGATAAAAACTTCGTATTTAATTTTCCTTAAAACTTTTAATTATGAATTCTAAATATAGACGTTTATTAAATTATTAATTAAAATTCTTAAATTTATTTAATTATATCTAATTACTTATATAAAAATTGTTATTCATTAATTTTTAATATTCCTCTCTAAAAGTATTAATCTAGGTTTTATCGACGTTATATTAAGATATTAAACGGAGAGCCTTAATATTTTAAATATTTTTAAAATAAATATTTTAGAATTAATAAAGACCCTAGCCTTAAATATTTAAAACGATATTAAAAGATATAATATTATAGAAGATAGAGACCGTATTAAGGTCTCTTATTTAAATTAATATTATAAAGAATATAAAAAACTTAACGATTAATTTATTTAATTTTAATTATTCCTCGTTTTTAACGAGAGTATTATATTAGTTAATAAATAAATAATCTTTATTATTATTTATATAAAAGATAATACGTAAAAATAAATTAAATTATTTCTAAAATATTATATAAAAGGATTAAATAATATTAATAATTTAGATATAAAGTTTTAGATAAAGAATTCTTCTCGGTTTAAAATCGAAATTCCTCGTATATTTAGACTTTCTAACGAGAGTAATATAATAATTCGTATCATTTAATATTTAATACAGCGAAGATTTATATCCGATTACTTAGTATAATTTTAATACTATATAATACTAATAGACTAGTACGATACTACTTTTATAATAATATATCGACGAGGATTAAAAGATAATATTAAGGACGAGTTTATATAGATAAAAACCGATATCTAAGACCTCGATATATTTATAAAATAAATAATCGCGATCGACGATAAATTATATAAATATATAATAAAGAAATACTATAACGGAGGAACTAACGGATAAAGATATTTAGGAATTTATAATAATAATTATAATTCGGCTAGTCGTTACCGCCGTAAAAAATTAACTAGTATAATTATATATTAATAGAACTCGATTTTACTAAGAAAGGACTCGTAAAAGAATTTTAAAAAAAGAGTAAATAATAATATAAAAGTAAAAAAGTAATAAATTATTATAATTATAATAAGCCGGGCTATATCGCTAGGAACTATTATTCGAAAAATATAATAAATCGATAATAATTAAATATATTTAAGAAGGAGATACCGGATAATATAACTAGATCCCCTAATAATCTAGTATAGGACGAGATTCGATTAAATAATTTATTAAAGAAGTAGGAGAATATCGAAGAAAAAATCGCCTAAAGAATTCGAGAACTCGAAGAATTAAATAATAATAATAATAAAACTTTAAAGAAGAACTTAAAGGAAGGATAAAAATAAGAATAAAATATAATAAACTCTAAAGAATAACTTTAGGTAGTAAACTACCTCGATAATTTTAAAATTTAATTTATTATATTAAAAAAGAAACCCGAAGAAAAGAAAAAGGAAAAAAATTAATTTTTTAAAATTAATTATACCTATAATAAATATTACCTATAATACTAAGAAATATATTAGTCCGTATATATGAATAAATATTATAAATACTATTATAATAATTTAGGAGAGCGAAGATATACTATAAAACTAGGATATAATTATAATTAATAAAATAACTACGTTAGAGATAATTATTTATAATATTTAATTAAGAAAAGAGAAAACTAAGTCTTCCTAAATTATAATAAAGATTAGTAATCATAGTTACGAAATTAAACGGGTTATAATAAAGAATTAAACAATTATAATTAAAGCGAATAATATTATTATTTAACCGAAGGATACGAAAGATACTTTAAATTTAAAGAGTATTATAGATTTTTATTTTCGTCGGGGAAAAACTAGTTCCTTATATTAAAAAGAAATATAAAGAGATTAATATATTAACCCTAGAATAATATTTATATTTAATTTAATATAATATATATATATATAAATACCGGTAAAAGTTAACGGATATAAAGTCGTTATATTAATAAATTTAGGAGCGACTAATAACTTCGTATCTTAAATAATAATTTAAATAACTAATTTATTAACTCGGGAAAAAAAAGAATAATACGAGTTTTAATTAATTAACGGGTTAAAATTATTAATAAAAAGAATAAATAAAGAAATATTCCCGTTACTAATAATTATTTAGCGCTACTATAAGGAAATTACCTTCGATATAATTAAGATAACTATTTATTATATTATTCTAAAAATACTTTAATTAAAGAAATATAATCTAAGAGAAAAGAAGTATTTATATTTCTATATATTAAAAATATTATTAATATAATACTTATATATTTATATATTTATAAAGAATAATTATAAATAAAAAATCGAACCGTAACCCGATCGAAACCTATAATATTTTATTTTTAAATAAGAATAATTTTATATAAAGATCCGACTCGATATATATTTATTAAAGAGATTAATAGAGCGAATAAATTAGAGTTTCTAAAAATAAAAACGAACCTCTTAATATTTTTAAAAAGTATTAATAATAAAATTATCTTTTTTAAAAAAAGATAACTATAAAAGTATTATTTAAATATTAATTATAAAATTATAAAATCGAACTCGAATTAAATAAATAACCGATATTTAGACTCATTTATACTTTATTAAAAAAAATCGGAGTATTTCGCGGGTATATTAATAAGAATTTAAAAAAGAATTTATTAGAGAATCTAAATTATTAATAAATTATTTAATTCTCTTTATAATAAAAAAAGATAGAAGTTTATAACTATATATAAATTACCGAAAGTTAAATAATATTATAATAAAGAATCGGTACCCTCTACTAAATATTAACGAGTTATAGGATCGATTTATAATAATAAAAATCTTTATATAATTAGATCTTCGAGGTATATATAATTTAATTCGAATTAAAAAAAGAGTAAAAAACTACTTTTAAAACTAAATACGATTATTACGAATATTTAATAATACCCTTCGGATTTACTAACGTACTAATAACCTATTAAATACTAATTAATAATATTATATAAATATATTTAAATATAACGGTAATTATATACCTCGATAATATTTTAATCTACTCTATTAATAAAGAAGAACGTCGGTAAAACGAAAAGTGGCTCGATCGTGGCTTAAGGCGCTCGACGGGCGCCCCGGGAGCCTTAAACGCGATACCTATCTACCGACTCGATAGGCGCCCGAGGTATATAGTTAAAAGGCCTAAGGCTACTCGGGCGTATACCGAGTAAACCTAAAACTACTATTAACGGGCACTAAATTAGGGGTGCGCTACTAACTTTAGACCCCCGTCTATAGCCCCTATTTATAGTTATGACCCTATTCTATTTATAGTTATAGCCCTATTCCATTTATAACTATAGCGTATTTTATAGTCCTATCGCTGTCGCTACCCCCTAACTATTACTGTCGTACCTATAAACCCCTGACGTATACCTTGGCGTATGGCCTGTGTATTACCCCCGCGAGGATTTCGCCTGAATCGATCGATTCCGGGGATCAAAACTTACTAGCGTTAAAGATGGTTCCGGGGGGTCACTATCGTCGATAAGGGCGATTATAGAATATTAAAATTTTAGGTAGTAAATTACGTAATTTTCTAAAGTTAGGGCCCCTGAAGTTTTAGGCTTAAATTACGCTCGTTAGGAGCCCGATATATATTTTATAGCGGCCTCGGGCGCCCGTCGAGCGCCCGTCGAGCGATTTAACGCTCGATGGGTACTCGGCGGGCGCTCGACGGGCGCTCGGGGCCGTTCGGGCGCCCCGAGCCTACCTCGGGCGCCCGAGGTAGTTTACCTAATGACCCTAAGCCGCTAGAGCCGGTTTTCGATTTACCGACGAATATATTTAATATATATAAAATATCTTAATATATTTATTACTACCTAGACTTCTCTTCAAATTAAAAAAATACGAATTTTATAAAAAATTAATCGAATTTCTTAAGTTTATAATTAATACTAAAGGTATTTATATAAACCCTAAAAAGATTAAAAGTATCGAAGAATAACTTATACTATATAATATTAAAACTATATAGAGTTTTTTAAGATTTATAAACTTTAATAAAAATTTATTAAAGACTACTCTAAGAAAACTTTACTATTAACGGATATTATAAAAAAAGATACTACTTTCTAATAAAGAGAAGAATAATAATAATCTTTTAATATATTTAAAAAAGTTTATAAAAAGCCGCCGGTATTATATTCCTTCCGAAGTAACGAACTAGCCCGAATCGAGACCGACGCTTTAAACTTTATAATAAAAACTTATATACTTTAATAAAAAGATAATAAATAATACTCTATTACTTATTATTTATAAAAGATATTATTAATAGAATAAAACTATAATATTTATAATAAAGAATTACTAGTAGTAGTATTTATATTAAAATAATAAAGAGTATATATAGAAAACTATTTAAATTTCATTATTTTTATAAATTATAAGAACTTTCTTAACTTTATTACTACTAAATAATTAAATCGGAGATATATTAAATAATTAGAATTATTAAAATAATATAAATTCAAAATCTTTTATACTCTAAGAAAAGATAACGGTCGCGCCGATATATTTAATAGACGAGAAGATTATATAAAGAGAAAGAATATAATAATATAATTAATCCTTATTTAATAATAAAATAAATCGCTAGTTTTAATATAATAATTAATAGCGACACTATATATCTTAATCTCTAGAATTATTAATATTATCCGAGGGGAATATAAAAATAATACTTTAACTAAAATATTAAAAAATTAATAACTATAGATTAAATTATTAGAATATAATAAAAAACCCTATTTTCTTAAAGGATATCTTAAGGAAATTATCCGTAATTATTATAATAACCTAGTTTAAAGATACTCTAGAGTTATTAAAATTATAAAACTAATTTATAGAGAATATAATATACTAGGGTTACGATCGTATATTAAGAAATATATTAAAGAATATATTTAATACTAGTAGAATAAGTCTATAAAGTACGTAAAATATAGTTAAATCTAATTCACTCTATATCGGTAAAGCGGGAGACTATACGAGAAAGTCGAGGTATTAAATATACTTTTTACTACTTTAGGCGGAAAAATAATTAAAAAAAAAATTATTTTAAATAAAAAACCTAAAAATAGTAACTTCGGATTTGAGATTTTAAATCCGTGATTTTCTACTAGCGCCGGGTAGTTTATTAAGGTTATATAGAGCGCTATAACTACGCTAATTTAATTTAGATTTTAAATTACGTTAATTTATAAAAATTATACATACGCGTAATACCTCTCTTAGCTAGCGCGGTATTATAGACTATATAATTCACTTATAACTATATATATCTAATTATAAACCGGTACTATTTAGACTAGTTTATTCTAATTTATTTAAAATTATTTAAAATAAATCGAGGTATTAAATACGTATTTAGTAACTCCGGTATTAAATCGATCTCTAAGACTAGTATATAAACTAAATAGACTTAAGCGCCTTTTCCGTCTTTTTTAATAAAATACGAGTTTACTACTTTATTAATATAGTATTAAATATATTATTAAACGATATTATTATGAACTTCGTTATTAAATTATTGAAATTAAAGGACCTTATTATAAACGAGGCCTTTAACTCTATTATAATTATCTATAATAAATTTAATAAATATACTATAATAATACCGATAAAAGGAATATATAAAGTAGAATAAATTACTTTTATATTACTCGACTAATTAATTCGAGATTATAATATCTTAAAATTAATAACTTTTAACCGAGATAAATAATTTTTTTAAATATCAAAAAACGCTTATTAACGCTATTGAAATTAAATTACGGATATTAATTATATATTACCCGTAGATAAACGGATAAACTAAATAAACGAACTAAATAATAAAAATATATTTAAGATACTACGTAAATAAGAAGTAAAATAATTAGGTAAAACTTTTATTAATAATTAAACTTATACTATTTTTTACTAATTATAGGAAATATATAAATATATTCCTTTAACCTAGAACTAGATTAAATATATAATAAATTTTAATTAATATAATTAATATAATAACTCTATATAATACTATATAAGTCTAAATTTAATTAATAAATACTCGAATAAAAATAAGAATCGTTAAATATCGAAAAGAGTATTTTTAATTAAAAAAGAGGGATAAAATATACTTCTTAATAAAAAATATAAAGAGTAAGAGATTAAATAAGAAACTAGACTATATTAAAATCGGATTATTTTCGATTTAGAAAAGTAAAGAACTAATTAGTTATAAACTAAATCTTCTAGCCGATATTAAAATATATTTTATATTTTATATTTCTTTATTAGAACTAGCCGACTTTAAGATATCTTAATAAAATACTTTTTATCTCTAAATTAAAGAAGAAACGGAGTTCGAGGTAGAAAAAATTCTAGATTAAAAAAATTAAAACTACTTTATTAAAGAAAAAAGATATAACGGATCGGAAAATATCTAGGAATTATTAACGAATCTTATTAACTACTAGGAGTTTTTAAAGAAGTTTTAGGAACTATAATTTAAAAAAACTAATTATAGGTTCCCGGCGAAAAAAATCTCGAAGATATAAAATTATTAAAACATCTATAAAAGTGTAAGCGACTCTGAGAATCCTAATTTGCTCGGAGCGCTCAGGCCCGCTCGCGAGCGCTAAAATAGCTTAGATTTAATCAGGGATTCTCAGGCCCGCTCAGGCTCGCTCAGGCTCGCTCAGGGTTATTTAGGATTCTCAGGCTCGCTCAGGCCCGCTCAAGGCCGCTCAGGGCCGCTCAGGATTATTTATTTACATGGCCATTACTACTGCTATAGATATACGCGTATACATGGCCATTGCTGCTGCCATAGATATGCGCATACATGGCCATTGCTGCTGCCATAGATACGCGCATACATGGCCATTGCTACTGCCATAGATATGCGCATTCATGGCCATTACTGCTGCCATAGATACGCGCATTCATGGCCCATAGATACGCGCATACATGGCCCATAGATATGCGCATACATGGCCATTACTGCTGCCATAGATACGCGTATATATGGCCATTCTTGCCCCCATAGATGCGCGCATGCCCCTATTTATGGCCTATATATACGCGTATATATAATGTTCCATGATCGCCCCTATCGACGGCAGCGAGCCCCCGGAACCACCCCTAACGCCAGCAACTTTTGATTCCCGGATTCAATCGATTCGCGCGAAATCTACGCGGGGGTAACGCCCGGGCTATGCGACACCGGATATATGGCGACGTTTTGCCAGGTGCAGTTATGCGGTGCGACAGCGACGGGACCTTGGCCATAAATGGGGGTCTTGGCCATGAATGGAATGCGCCATGGCCATGAATGGAATGCGCCATGGCCATGAATGGAATAGGGCCATGGCCATAGGTGGGGCCATACATAGGGGCTATGTTGGTGGCGCATTCTAAATTTAGGGATTCTCACGGGCCAAAAATATTCTCAGGAGCGCTCATATCGCTTTAGAGTTAAGATATAGTATCACCTTACTCAAACCAGCTCAACCGGCTTACGAGCGCTCATAACGCTCAAAGCCTACTCTATACTTTTATAGATGAATAGGGAGTATTAACTACTATATATTTTATTTTACTAAATTTCTTAAATTCTTTTAAATACTCTAACTCCTTTATATCCGTAAAATCTTTATTAAATATTTTTTATTTATACTCCTTTAGGAATTTCTTTTATTAGCGAAGTCTCTTTAATTTTATATTCTTTTAACGAATAATATCGTTCGCTACGGAAACGGCCTTATTAGTTATTTTTTATATAATCTTAATCTTTTTTTCTTTACGCTCTAAATACTCTAAAGTCTTATTAATATTTAAAAAGTTAATAACGGATTCTAAAGACTTATATTTTTTTCCGGTCTTAAATATATTCCCTATACTTCTTCGATAAAGAGGATAATCGATATTCGGTTTAATATATTATATAATATGAATAAATAACTATAATTATAAAACCTTTAAAGACGACCCGTTTTTATAAATTATTATATTATTTTATTTAATAAGAAGATATAAGATTATCTTTAAAAAATAAAGAATATTAGAAAGAAAGGGTAATATTATAATTAAAATCTCTCCTAACTTTAATATATTTAATATATTTAATAAACTAAGATACTCTTTACTATTTAATATAGTATATAAACTAATAAATAAATAAATACTTAACTATTTAATTATTATAAAGTGGTAGTACGTTATATACGCCTACGCCCCGCTAAAGGCGCTAGTATATTATATACGCCTACGCCCCGCTACCTTTATAATATTATTACTTATCGATACAGGGTTCTAGTCTTAGTATCGCGGGGTTTTAACTTTTAGTAATCCTATATCGAGTTAGTATTCCCCCGTTTTATTAGAATCCTTAGAGATTAATTCTACTATTAAATCTAGGATTTAAGAATTACCTAATAATAAACCCCGTTACTACTTTATATCTTTTATATTATTATTAAGCCGCTAGCTCTACGCTAGCGGCCTTAGGTATTATAATTTTAATCTTTTAAATCTTTCTAAGGAAAAGGTTTATCGTCGTTATAATATCGGGTTTAATCTTAGGATATCTAGAAGAATTTAGCGACGATAATATCGACTAAACCCCCTCTAACGACCCCCGCCGTAAGGACGGTAACGAATTCGAAAGTATTACTACCCCCGAAGAGACTTTAGACGTATAGTTTAAAGTTATTAGGGAAGAAAACCGTCGCCTTAAATAATAATAAAAGTTAAGGGTATTATAAACTTAAAATTAAAAGTTATATAATCTTATTATTTCTACGCTCGCCAGCGGAGTATTAATAGAATTTATTATTTATAGTAGAGGTCCCTTAATTATTACACCTACTAGTAGAATAATAATAAATTTAACTATACTTAATAAGGATATCCTTATTAGGGCGAAAATACTACGCTTTAATAAAATACGTTTTTATAAAGGTACGAGCGAAGGTAAATATTTACACTAGTTCCGCGACGTAAATATTAAATTTTTAATTAGTCTTAAGTATTTCACTACCGATTATTTAAAGATCGTATATTATATAGACTCGTTAAAGGGTAACCCTTTAACGTAGTAATATAGGTACTACGATTTATATAATTTAACTAGTATTACGTTTAGTTTTTTTAAGAAGTTTCTTCTTAATTTAATAACGGATTTAATTAACCGCCGTCTCCTCGCCTACGAGAAGTAGGAGGAAACTAAATAATAGTTTTATTAAAAGATATTATTATTTAAGGCCTACCTTAAAGAAATAAAGGCCTAGTTACCCCTATTTTTAGAGGAGTATAAAATAAATTTCTTTTTAACTAAATTTAAACCTAAATTTAAAAATAAGATCTTTAATACCGGTAGTATATTTATTTAAAGGGAAGAAATTTTTACCTAGGCTATTATATAAGAAAAGAATCTAAAGCGTATATAATTAATAAATAGTTTTAATTTTAATTCGGGTTCCTAATTAAAGAACCCTAATAAAGGAAAACTTATAATAAACCGAATTATTAAGTTTAACGCCGGCGATAATATTAAATAGGCGTATTTAAAGGAGAAGAGTAATAAACGTAAAGTTAATATTATTAATTCTTCGTATAATAAGATTATTTATTATTATTATAGAGTAGAAAGCTATATTAAGTTTAAATATCCCGATATAAATAAACTAGTTATAAATATCGGTATAATATCGGTAAAAAATAATTAAGCCTAATTTACGCCTCGGAAGAAGGGTAAGAAAAACGATTAATAAAGATATACCCTTTTATTCTTTCTAAGGGTTAAATTACCCTTTAAGATAAAATTAAATAGTTTATTATCTTAATTAATTTAAGAGCGTAGATTAATTTAATTTTATAACGGTTCGTCGTTAAAAACGATTTAGAATTTTATAACGCTACTTTACTACTAACTAAAGTAATTAACGGGTAAAGTATATATTATTATAACGCGTATTAATTAGATTATTAAATAATCGATAATTAGGGTTAAGGGCGTAAATATAGTATTTTATTCTATACTATAAATCTTAAAGATTTAAACGTTATTCTAGGTATACCTAGGTTACGTTAATTAAAGATATTAATTAATCTTAAGGCGGATTAATAGCGGTTTAAAATTAATTCTAATAATTTATAAATTAAGGAACCGGCTAAATTTATTAGTAATCTTAAAAATAAACCGAATATATTCGCGGTTATATACGTTATAATATCGCGAGGCGAATAGGAAGAACTTCCTAACCTAAAGGTTCCTAAGGAACTTATAAAATTTTATAACGTTTTTTCTAATAAAAAGGCGAGTACCCTACCTATTTTTAAATAAAGGGATTACGTTATTAAGATAAAGGTTAATAAGGAACCGCTTTATAGGCCTCTTTATAATTTATTTTAAACTAAATTATCGGAGTTACGGCGTTATTTAGAATCCTTACTCTATAAGAGCTGGATCCGTTATTTAACCTTATTAATTAAAATACTTATTCTTTTTATACCTAAAAAGGATAGTAGGCTATATTTTTACGTAGATTACTAAGGTTTAAATACGATAATTATTAAGAATCGATACCCGTTACTCTTAATTACCGAGATATTAGACCGTTTATACGGTTTTAAAATCTTTATAAAGTTAGACCTTAAAGATATTTATTATAAGATCCGGATTAAGGAAGGCGATAAATAAAAAACTATTTTCCGAACTCGTTATAATTATTTCGAATATTTGGTTATATCTTTTAGGCTCGCTAACGTACCGGTAATATTTCAAACTTATATTAACCGTGCGTTTATAGGTTTAGTAGATATAACGTACGTAGTATATCTAGATAATATCCTAATTTATAGTATTAAACCGGCGGAGTATTAACGGTATATTAAATAAATATTTAAATAATTATATTAGTTCTAGCTATTTATTAACCTTAAGAAATACCGATCTAATACCGAAACGGTCGAGTTTTTAGGTTTTATAGTATTTATTAATAAAGTAATTATAGACCCGGAACGCGTTAGGACTATTAAGGAATAACCTTAATTAAAAATATATCGGGAGGTATAAATCTTTTTAGGCTTCGTTAACTTCTATAGGCGGTTTATTTATAATTATTTTAATATAATTATACCGTTTACTAACTTATTTAAGGGTAGTAAAGTAAATAAGAAAATAAATCCGTTTAAATAAATAAATAACGCTACGGAAGCGTTTTAGATCTTATAAGATATATTCGTAAACGCGCCTTTTCTACGCTATTACGATCTAATTAAATAATTATATATAGAGACGGATACTTCTAACTTTAGCCTTAGTTTTATATTATTATAATAGGATAAAGATAATTATTAACGCCTTATAGCGTTTTAGTTATAGAAATTAAATCCCTTAAAATAAAATTATAAGACCTATAATTAAGAATTACTCGCCGTCGTAGCGGTAATAAAATAATAGTAATATTATTTAAAAGGTAGCCCTTATTATATTAAAGTCTAGATTAATTATAATAATTTAAAGAGTTTTATAAAATAAAAGGAGTTAAATTTTAGGTAGGCCCGTTAAGTATTTAAATTAATTACTTATAACTTTAAAATCTTTTATCGGGCTAGGAAATTAAATTTTATTAATATATCGTTACGGCGCCTTAATTATAAGGGAGTATCGTCGTTAAATATTAAATTATTATTAACGCTTTAGAATAAACTTACTCTTTAGACTAGTAGTTAATTATCGGAAGGAGATAAGGAAGTAAAGATAATTATAATCTTTACTTTTTAAATTATAGGGTTAAAAGTAATAATTCTAAAGCGAGATATTATAATAATACCTAAAATTATATATAATAATCCTAAAAGGTTTATTAAAACGTTAATTCGGGAATTATAAACCTATAATAATTAGGTAAACTCTTTTTAAACTAGAGCGAATATATTAAAGAACCGCCGTTATATAAAGAATAAAGTATAGGCTATAGACTTTAAGGGACTATTAAGATATAACGGTCGCTTTTATATATTAAGGGATAAAGCTCTAAGAGAAGAGTTTATAAAGAGGTATTATAATAATTCTTTAATAAACTATTTTAGCGCTATAAAGTCGTATAAATTATTTACCCGAAAATTTTTCTAGGAGGGTAGCCTAAAGTAAGTTACGGACTATACTAAAATTTATAATATATATTAACGGACGAAGGCGCCGCGATATCGTTTATATAACGAATTAAATTCGCTTCCTATTACTATTTAATTATAGAAGGAAATTTCTATAAATTTTATAATTAGTTTACCGCCTAGTAAATATAAAGGTACCGTTTATAACGTTATCTTTATTATAATAAATCGATTTATTAAAATAGTTAGGTATATACCTATAATTATTAAAATCGATACTATTTAGCTAGCGGAAGTATTTTATTTTAAAATTATTTACCGCTATAATATACCTAATAATATCGTTAGTAATAAAGACTCTATTTTTACGAGCGCCTTCTAGTCGGTTATATATTTTTATTCGAAAATAAAATAACGCCTAAGTACTATTTTTTACCCTTAAAATTATCCTAAAATCCGCTAGGAGGTCGAGGACGATTCTAGGGAAAAAAAGGTACTAATTATAAATAATAAAATACGATAATTATAAGTTTTAAAGAATAAAATTATAGAGCGCCTTTAAAGCGCTACCGAATACTAAGTTAAATAATATAATAAAACGTATAAACTATAAAGTTATAAAGTTAGCGATTTAGTTATATTAATAATTAAGAACCTAAAGTAAAAGCGCTTAAATAAGAAATTATCCTATAAGTTTATAAGGCTCTTTAGGATTATTAATAAAATAAGAGTATAAATTTACCGCCTATTACTACTTTCTACGTATAGAATCTATAATACCTTTTATATATCGTTACTTAAGTTATATTATCTTCGCGACTACGTTAATACGGCGGAATCTTTTATATAAGCCCCCGAATTTATTAATAATAATAAGCTATAGGAGGTAGAAGAGGTAATTAATAAAATTAAGAATAAGAAAAGTATCTAGTATAAAGTTAAATAAACTAATTAAGGCGAAGAATATAATTAATAATTATTAAACGAAGAGTTTATTAATATTAATAAATTAATTAAAGCCTTTAAATAGGCGGGTAGTAAACGTAAATATATAAATATAGTTAAAGAGGTTACCTAGTCGTATAAGATAATAAGGCGGAATAAACGAAGCCGACGTTAAAAGTAAATATTATTATTTCTATATTAATATTTATATAACGGATATTCTCCTCTATATTTATAACCTTATTATATAGTTTTAAAGTATAACTAAATTTAATTTACTATTAAACTATTTATATACGATAGCGATAAAATATTATATTTATAAAAATACTTTTACTTTAGATATAGTTTATATAGATATTTAGAATATATTATTAAATAGTATATTTAAGTAAGTTTAGCCAGCGCCGATTTAAGAAAAAAAGAATTCGATATCGCTATTATATCGTACGAAAGATTTAATTACTATCGGAATTATTAGAAGAAGACGTAGTCTCTTTAATATAATTCTTAAAAACGTTATCTTCCTCGGGACTCTTTAGGTCCCGTTTATATTAATAGAAACTCTCGGCCTCTTTTTTAAAAACCTTATTTATCGCCTTTAATTCCTTAATATACTAGTTCGCCGCCGTTAATTAATTTTATAAGTTAGTGATTATAATAGGGGCTTACCTACTAGTTACTATTATTTTATTATATATTTTACGCTACTAAATAATTTCCTTATTTATTAAATTATATTTACGTTCTTCTTTAAGAGTCTTATTACCGATACGGGTATACCGATATATAAACCTCTTTACCTTCCTTCGGAAAGATTTAGGGATTTATTATTATTAATATATACCGCCTTAGAGCTTACGGTTATAACTTACCTTTACGTAACGGTCGATTCCGTGGCGATTAATATAATAGAGCGTATAAGGAGGGGACGTACCTCGAATATAATTATTATTAAACTAGTAGAAGTAAACCCGGTAAGGGAATTACGAAGCGTAATAAACTACTATTATAATTAGTATTATATAATCGCGCTAATAGCGGACTAGTTATATTTACTAGTATATTTATAACTAAAATAAATTAGTATAAATAAATTAATACTATTAATAAATAGGAGCTATTTATAGAGTTAGAAGAAAACTATATATAACGAGAGTATTATTTATATATTAGTTATAATACTAGAACGTTATTATAGAGCTAGAGTAATAATATACGGGAGAGGCTAGAGGAGTTACGAAGAGAGAAAGTAATAGGCGGGCGAGTTTATTTATATAATAAACCGTCGCGCTAAATACTTTATCGTTATAGTACGTCGATACGCGCCTCCGCTCCGCTACCTCGTTTTTATTAATAGATATAACCGTTACTATAGTAGTTATATTATTACTAATCTCCCGGTATAATATTAGGACTACACCGCTTATATATAGTACTTTACTACTAGTGTTTATTATAATATAGTAGGAGTATATAGTAAGGGTGGCTACTACTATTCCGCTACTAGTACTATGAGTACTATAGGAATAATCTAATATACTATATTCACTATAAGTGCTATAAGCGTTATAGGAACGACAGCGCATACTATTTCGCTCCGTTACTATTGTATATAATAGTACTATAGGGACGAAAGAAATATTACTTATTTAGTTACTATTACTATATATTAACGCTGTAGGGACAGTTTTATAAATATATTATTCATTTACTACTAGCACTATTATATAGTAAGGGTAGTTTAGTAATATTACTCTTCCGTTACTGGTACTATATAATAGTACTATAGGAAATGATTTCGTATCGCTCCGCGACTAGTACTATATATTAGCGCTGTAGGACCGATAGTATAAACTGGAAGACTCTTTTCTTTTATTTCCCCTAGGGGGTTTTAAAGGTTTTTTTAACGAGCTTCGACTAATTAATTAAATACTATTCCGTAACTAGTACTATAGGTACTAAAGGATTAGGTGCGTAGCCTTATATTTAGGTTACCGTATAATAACGTCGTCGTATTAAATAACTCTTTTCTCTTATTTCTCTTAGGGGGTTTAAAGGTTTTTTAATAAATATTTTTTAATTAAAGTATTTAGGTACCTAGGGACTAAGACCTAAAGGGGGAGGTAATTATAAAGTAGTAATACGTTATATACGCCTACGCCCCGCTAAAGGCGCTAGTATATTATATACGCCTACGCCCCGCCACCTCTATAATATTATTACTTATCGATACGGGGTTCTAGCCTTAGTATCGCGGGGTTCTAACTCTTAGTAATCCTATATCGAGTTAATATTCCCCCGTTTTATTAGAATCCTTAGAGATTAGTTTTATTATTAAATTTAGGATTTAAAAACTACCTAGTAATAAACCCCGTAACTACTTTACGTCTTTTATATTATTACTAAGCCGCTAGCTCTACGCCAGCGGCCTTAGGTATTACACTATTTAATATAGAAATAAATAAATAAATAAATAAATAGCGTAGTTTCCTTCTTCTATATAAATTATATATTTTCTAGTAGATAAAAACTTCGTATTTAACTTCCTTTAAAACTTTTAATTATAAATTCTAAATATAGGCGTTTATTAAATTATTAATTAAATTTATTAAATTTATCTAGCTATATCTAGTCGCTTATACGAAGACTATTATCTACTAATTCTTAATACTCCTCTTTAAGAGTATTAACCTAGGTCTTATCGATATTATATTAAAATATTAAACGGAGAGTCTTAATAAACGGGGGCGTTCGATAACGTTTTATATAAACGACTATTATATAACCTTCGAATAAAAAGTATACCGAGTATAATCGTTAACTAGATAATAAACTTCCTATTAAATAAAACTATATCTATAATATTTAAAAGGAAAATAAATATAATAAAGAAAATAATAACTAGTATTTTATAAAGATTACTTTATCTACTAAGACTCTTCTAAATCTTTAATATATTATTAATCGAGGAGATAGTTCAGGTAAATTTATTAATATAAATTAATAAATTTATAAATAGTATTTATTTATCTATCTATAACGAGAGTATTAAAAGAAATTATACGAATTTAAAAAAGACTTATAATATTTACTTAAAATAAATAATTATTTATAAAATATTATTATAAAGTAATAATATATTATATATATTTACGCTTTGTTAAAGGCGCTAGTATATTATATATACCTACGCTCCGCTATCTCTATAATATTATTATTTATCGATACGGGGTTCTAGTCTTAATATCGCGGGGTTTTAATTTTTAATAATTCTATATCGAGTTAATATTCCCCCGTATTATTAGAATTTTTAGAAATTAATTTTATTATTAAATTTAAAATTTAAAAACTACTTAATAATAAACCCCGTAATTATTTTATATCTTTTATATTAATATTTAATCGCTAGCTCTACGCTAGCGGTATTAAGTTTTATAATTTTAATTTTTCTAATTATTTTAAGAAAAAGGCCTATTATTATTATAATATTAAATTTAATCTTAGGACGTTTTAAAGAATTTAATAATAATAATATTAACTAAACTCTCTCCGACGACCCCCGCCGTAAAAACGATAATAAATACGGAGGTATTACTATCTTTAAAGATATTTTAAAAGTATAATTTAAAATTATTAAAAAAGAAAATCATTACTTAAAATAATAATAAAAACTAAAGATATTATAAATTTAAAATTAAAAGTTATATAATCTTATTACTTCTACGCCCGCTAATAAAGTATTAATAGATTTTATTATTTTTAATAGAGGTCCCCTAATTATTATATCTACTAGTAGAATAATAATAAATTTAATTATACTTAATAGAGATATTCTTATTAGGGCGAAAATATTATACTCTAATAAAATATATTCTTATAAGAGTACGAGCGAAGATAAGTATTTATACTAATTCCGCGACGTTAATATTAATTTTTTTAATTAGTCTTAAATATTTCACTACCGATTATTTAAGAATTATATATTATATAAATTTATTAGAAAGTAACTCTTTAATATAATAATATAAATACTACGATATTTTTATATAAATTATACCTAAAATAAAAGTATTTTTTATAAATATAATATTTTATAAAGTATTAACTCTCTAGGTAAAAGATATTAATATATATATTATTATTTATACCTAACCCTAAAAGGTTTTAGAGGTACGAAATTAGTTAAGATAAAAAAGAATAAATATAATAAAGATAGGATTTAAAGTATTAGAGTAGAGAGTAGATATAAAATATTAATACGTTCTAATATAGTGAAAATATTATAATAAATATAAAGGACTAATAATTGAATAAAAGAGTATAAAAAGAATATAAAAATATTAAAAATATTAATAATAATTATAATAAAGATTATAAAAAATATAAAGTATAAAGAGGTATAATAAATAATATACCGCGGGCTATAATTAATATAAATTATATTAAGAATAATCTTTAATTATATATAAAAATTAATAGAAAAATATATACTTTAACTAGCCTAAATAAAATCGTTAAGATAAAAAATTTTAAATTTTAGGGTAAAGAGTATATTAATATTATTAATATAAAACTAGGCTAATATTAGTCGTAGAAATATATTTATTTTATTAAAATATATAACCGAAACGAATTCTACTCCCCCTATAATAACGATTAATACGAAAGTGAAATAATTAATAATTAGGATAAATAATATTAAGGTTAACTAGCCCAAGTACGGGATATATATAGAACTATATTAATTATACGAATATACTACCGAAAGCCCGAAGGAAAAGCGCTACGCGGTCTACTTTAGATATTATAAATCCTAGAGTAGAGCGTACCTAGTTAGGTAAAAGAAGATATACTAAATCTAATAAAGATTAAAGAATAAACCTAAATAATTTATAATATTACCGAGGATAATAACCCTAAGCTCCTAGGTATAATTAATTAATAATAAATTTATACTAGTACCGGCTAGGGGTATAAAGAAAAGGAAAATAATAACGAATATAATTAATAAAGTCTAAAACGCGGTTATTATACCTAGGAAAATAAAGAGGCCGAGATAAAATAATAAACTAATAATAATATCTAGGTAAATAGTCCTCTAAATTTTAAATAACTTCCTAATAACGGTATTCGATTAATTAAATAAAAACCGGCTAGAATTAATACTATTAAATAATTAAGAAATAAACGAGGAATTTATAAATACGATATTAACGCGTAATAAGTTATAGTACCTAATTTAGAGTCGTATAATATAATATTAAAAAAGAATCGAAACTAATAATAAAACTACTCTAAAATAAATAAATTAAAAATATTAATATTTTAATTATTTAAGAGTTTAGTTAGAACCTTATTACCTAGGCGTTATATAATAATAATATTAATTATTTCTACTTAGTATATAAGGGAGGCCTAGAGACCCGTATATACTTTTATATAAATAAAAGAATCGATATAAATAATTAAGAGCTAGTCTATTATAGAGGCGATTTATACTTTATAAGAATTATATTAAAAAGGCGAAAAAATAAAAAGTAATTTTAATCGAATAAAGTCGGGGAGGAGGAGGTTATTAATCGAGAAATCCTTTATTATAAAAAGGTATAAATCTATAATATATATAACTTATTATTAATATAATATACCTTAATTAATAATCCGTTAATATTATTATTACTAGAGGAAATATTAACGGAGGAAGGCGAATATATCCTTTTAAAGAATTTAATCTCTACTACCCTAATTAAAATAATACTAGGCGATATATATATTATATTATAACTAACTATCTTTTAGGGATAATAAAATCGAGGGAAATAAAATTAAGATTATTAAAAATATTTATTATATAGAAAGCCTAAGGATAAAAAAATATAATTAATCTATTATTCTTTATAAAAGGAGTATATTAAATTATAAATAACTTTATAATCCGCGAAGACTTATATTATAGCTCCGACTATAAATTAATAATAACGGAATTCGAATAAATATAGGAAGGGGTAATATTATATACTCGTTATATTTAAAAGAAAATTAAGGATAACGTTACCCGAAAGGAAATATAATAAGGTATAAAATCCCTCTACTAGGTACTAAGGAAACTAAAATTTAAAAATAATAAAAATATCGATTAATACTTAAATAAGATAATAAAAGATTTTTAAAAAATTATCGAGTTTATAATCTTATAGCCCCGTTTATATTAAAGAACTAAATCTTATTAAAACTCTCGTTATATTAATATTATATTAAAAGTAAAGGAATATATAAAAGAATATAAATAAAATTAAAATACCTAGACGGGGGAGGCCCTAAATATAATAAATAATAAAAGAATATATATAATTCGAAGAACGAAAATATTTTTTTAATAAAAGAGTATATATAAAGTTTTATTAAAACTAGCGGGAGTATAAAAACTCCCGAGATAAAGAAAGGAAAAAAATAACTCTTTTAAAAAACTCTTTTAATTCTTAATTATTAAGAATAATAAAAGAGGAAAAATAAAAGATTTTAAGGGTAAAATAAAAACTTTCTAAAGAATATTATTCCCTCCTTTACCGACGGTAGATTTAAATAATATCGACGGAATAAAATATTTAAAACTCGTTAAAATAAACTAGGAAATAATTAAAATAAAAATATATAAAATAATATAGTACCTAGTTATTAATAAGGCGTTAGGAATAACTAGAGTCCCGAATTAATTCCTAAAAATTATAATAAAAACGGGAGTAATAAACGTTATTATTTATTTATTCTAGGTCTACTTTAAATAAAGATATTACCCGAGGTATTTTAAAAAAATTAATATAATAATTTTTAAAAAATCGAAGAAAAGCGATTATTTAGAGTTAAAGTTATATAGGTTTATTATACTCTTTAATATATTTAATAAGGCGCTAGAAATAATTATTTTTAAAAGATTAAATAATATAACGGAGGAGTACGAATTATTATTATTATAATAAATAAAGATTAGACGAAAGTATTTAATAAAAATCGTATTAGAGACCCTTATAAATATAATATATATTATATAAAACTATAGTAAAAACGGGAGGGAAAAGATAATAAACCTATTATTATTAAATATAGCGAGAGCGTTTAATAACGTTTTATATAAAAAATTATTATACGATTTATAAAGAAAAGTTATACCTAGCTTAATCGTTAACTAGATAATAAACTTTTTATCGAATAAATTTATATCCGTAATATTCAAAAAAAGAACGAGTATAATAAAGAAGGTAATAACGGGTATTTTATAAAAATCGCCTATTTTACTAGTACTCTTTCTATTCTTTAATATACTATTAATCGAGGAGTATATTAAAATAAACTTATTAATATAAGTTAGAGGATTTATAAACGATATTTATTTACTCGCCTATAACGAGAGTATAAAGAATAATTATACGAATTTAAAATAAGCCTACGATATTTATTTAAAGTAAATAGTTATTTATAAAATATTATTTACTCTTTAGAAATACGAGCTAGTTTATATATCTCGAACGCCGAAGAAGTTTAATATAGAAATAACGATAAATTTTAGGAATATAATTATCGAATCTAAAATAAATATTAAGGTTTTAGGATTATACGTCGATTTAAAATTAAAATAAAGACTATACCTAATTTAAATTAAGGCTAGGGCGATTAATTAAAGCCGCGCTATAAAATATTTAATTAATTCGATATAAGGCGCTACCTTCGCGAAGTATAGAATAATATATAATATAATAGTTAAATTAATATTAATATTTACGGCTCCGATATAATATTAATTAAAAAGAACGACGGAGGCTATAAAGAGAAATACGAAGAAATTAATAATTATTTAAAATAATTACTTTAAGATAATCTTAAAAGTATTTAAAATTATTTTAATTTCAATACTCGAGGTTAAATTAGTAATCGTGTCAATTAACCTTTAATTAAACCGCTTAATAATACGATATTAAGTTAGTCGAGGGACCCACTTAATTACGACTATAAAAGATATATAAATCTAGAATAAACTTTAGTGTAGAGGAGGTAAATAATAATAAATACCTCCGATACTATCGATGAAAAAAAAAGCCTAGGTATTTCGCGTCTTAAGATTAAAAGAATAATATAAAGTTACTATAGTTATAAAGAGGAGAAAAAACTAGATAAATTTAATCGAAGATATCGAAGAATACTAGGATATTAAGGTTATTAATTAAAGAATAAAAAATTAAACCCGCTAGTAATAACTAGATAAATAGGAGAGTTATAAAATAACGATTTTTATATAAACTATTAATTTAGTTTAAAAGAGAGATTTATTTAGGGACTAGTTTAATTATTATAATTAATTAAAAAAGATTAAAAACTCTATAATAATATAATTAAAATATGATAAAATTAGATTAAATAAATTCTTATACCGAATAAAGGTATTTATAGTCCGTAGCGCTAGTTATTAATATAGATAAAGGAAATAAAGTATAAAGTATATATTATTATTTTACCCGGAACTAGCTAGGGATAAAACGGAGCTAGTAGAATAAATAAATATATACGACTTTAGGAAAATATTAATATAGGTTTAAAATATATATATAACCGCGCGGTAGATAATAAAAATGGGATAACTCGGTTAATTCTCTTTTATTAAAAAATAGCTAGTATAATTTAAATTATTATTAAGACTTAATAATATATTTAAACTTATAAAGAAGAGGAAGAAAAGAAAGAAGTTACCGGCCGGAGGGCCGTAGGTATCGACCGTTTAATAAATTTATAATAAAGCGGCCTATAGCCTTATAAAATAAATAAATAAAATCTAAAATTAAAATAAAAAGGAAACGGAGGGAAGGATAAATAATATTTTAAAATAATTATAACTATCGGCTATTAACTAGTAAAAAGAGGAAATAAGTTATTAATAAATTAAAGTTTTTAACCGACGAGGTTTCTTTAATAGTTAATAAGCGCCGCTAGTAACCCTATTAAAAAAGTATTCGCGGAACTCCTTTATTAATAAAGTAGTTTTACTAGAGTAAATATATTAATTAATTAATTAATTAATTAATATTAAAGTTAAAGAATAATTGAGGAAAATAATTAATTTTTAATTAATTAAAATATTCTAAAACGGAGTTTATTTAGTAACGGAGTCGATCGTCGGAGTAAAAAGAATAAAGAGATAAGATTTTATTTTATATTATATAATAATAAAAATAAAATAAAAGTTAAAGAAAATAATTAAATAAATAAAAAATATTAACCCCTCGGCGAGAGTATTAAAATAAACCTATATAATAATAATATATAATATAAAGAAAGAGGCCGTTAATATAAATAATTAAAAAACGATAATAAAGATATTAAAGAAAAATAATTATAGGTTATACCTAGGATTAAATATTATAAATATAAAATAACTAGTATTCGCCCTTAAACTAGATAAATATAGTTATAAGAAAAAATATTTAATACTCCTTCTTAAGATCCCGGATCTAAATATAATAAATAAACTAGTAACGGACGGGTTCCTAGAAAACGGATAATTATTATTATATAAAAAATAGGAGAGAATAAATAACCCGAGGTAATATTTTAATTATTAGAGATATAATTATATAATTTTAATTTATAAAAACTAGCCTAAATATAGGATATATATAAAATTATATTAATTATATAAATATAATATTAAAAGCCCGAAGGAAAAGTATTAAAAGATTTATTTTAAAGGTTATAAATCCTAAAATAAAATATATTTAATTAAGTTAAAAAAAGATATACCGAATCTAATAAAGATTAAAAAATAAATTTAAATAATTCGCGGTATTATTAAAAGTAATAACTCTAAACTCCTAGGTATAATTAATTAATAATAAGTTTATATTAATAACGGCTAGAAATATAAAGAAGAGGAAAATAATAACGGATATAATTAATAAAATTTAAAATATTATAATTATACCTAGGAAGGTAGAGAGGCCGAGATAAAATAATAAATTAATAATAATATTTAAATAAACAGTCCTCTAAATCTTAAATAATCTTTTAAAAACAACGTTTTATTAATTAAATAAAAACCGGCTAGAATTAATACTACTAGGTAACTAAGAAATAAACGAGGAATTTACGTATATAATATTAATATATAATAAATTATAATACCTAATTTAAAGTTATATAATATAATATTAAAAAAGAATCGAAACTAATAATAAAATTATTTTAAGACGAGTAAATTAAAGATATCGATATTATAATTATCTTAAAGTCTAGTTAAAACCCTACTACCTAGGTACTATATAATAATAATATTAATTATTTTTATTTAATATATAAGAGAGGCTTAGAGACCCGTATATACTTTTATATAAATAAAAGAATCGATATAAATAATTAGGAGTTAATTTTCAAAATAACGGCGATTTATACTTTATAAAGATTATATTAAAAAAGCGAAGGAATAAAAAGGAATCTCGATCGGATAAAATCGAGGAGGAGATAATTATTAATTAAAGAATTCCCTATTATAAAAAGATATAAATTTATAATATATATAATTTATTATTAATATAGTATACCTCGATTAATAATCCGTTAATATTATTATTATTACTAGAGGAAGTATTAATAAAGAAGAGCGAATATATTCTTTTAAAAAAATTTAACCTCTACTACCCTAACTAGAATAATATTAAGTAATATATATATTATATTATAACTAATTATCTCCTAGGAATAATAAAATTAAGGGAAATAAAACTAGGATTATTAAAAGTATCTATTATATAAAAAGCCTAAGGATATAAAAATATAATCGATTTATTATTCTTTATAAAAAGAGCGTACTAGGTTATAAATCACTTTATAGTCCGCGAAGACTTATATTATAACTCCGATTATAGGCTAGTAATAACGGAATTCGAATAAATTTAAAAAAGAGTAATATTATATATTTATTATATTTAAAAAAAGATTAAGGATAATATTATTTAAAAAAAAATATAATAAAACGTAAAATCTTTTTATTAAGTATTAAAAAAATTTAAATTTAAAAGTAAATAGGATATTAATTAATATTTAAATAAGATAATAAAAGACTTTTAAAAAATTATTAAATTTACGATCTTATAGGCCCGTTTATATTAAAGAGTTAAATCTTATTAAAACTCCCGTTATATTAATATTATACTAAAGGTATAGGAATATATAAAGAAATATAAATAAAATTAAAATATTTAAACGGGGGAGGCCCTAAATATAATAAAAATAAAAGAATATATATAAAGTTTTATTAAAGCCGACGGGAGTATAAGAATTTATAAAAAAAAAATTTAAAAAAAACTACTTTAAAGAACTTCTTTAATTCCTAGTTATTAAAGATAATAGAGGAGGAAAAATTAAAGATTTCGAGGATAAAATAAATTTTTTATAAAGAGTATTTTTCCCCCCCCCATATTAACGGTAGACCTAAATAATATCGACGGGATAAAATATTTAGAGCCTATTAAAATAAACTAGGATTCGTATAATAAGATTATTTATTAATATTATAAACTAGAAAATTATATTAAACCTAAATATCCGGATAAAAATAAATTAATTATATATATCGGCGCGGTATTAATAAAAAATAATTAAATCTAATTTACGCCTCGAAAAATGAGTAAGAGAAATAATTAATATAAATATACCTTTTTATTATTTTTAAAGATTAGATTACTCTTTAAAATAAGATTAAATATTTTATTACTTTAATTAACTTTAAAATATAAATTAATTTAATTTTATAATAATTTATTATTAAAAATAACTTAGAACTTTATAATACTACTTTATTATTAACTAATATAATTAACGGGTAAAGTATATATTATTATAATACGTATTAATTAAATTATTAAATAATTAATAATTAAAATTAAGGGCGTAAATATAATATTTTATTTTATATTATAAATCTTAAAGGTTTAGACGTTATTCTAGATATATTTAAATTATATTAATTAAAGATATTAATTAATCCTAAGGCCGATTAATAGCGGTTTAAAATTAATTTTAATAATTTATAAATTAAGGAACCGGCTATATTTACTAATAATTTTAAAAATAAACCGAATATATTCGTAATTATATACGTTATAATAGTATAAAATAAATAAAAAGAATTTCTTAACCTAAAGATTCCTAAGGAACTTATAATATTTTATAATATTTTTTTAATAAAAAGACGAGTACCTTATTTATTTTTAAATAAAGGGATTACGTTATTAAAATAAAAATTAATAAAGAATTACTTTATAAACCTCTTAGTAATTTATTTTAAATTTAGTTATCGGAGCTACGACGTTATTTAGAATCCTTATTTTATAAAAGTTAAATCCGTCACGGTTATTTACTTTTTTTAACTAAGTATTTATTCTTTTTATATTTAAAAAGAATAATAGATTATATTTTTATATTAATTACCGGGGCTTAAACGCGGTAATTATTAAAAATCGATACCCGTTATTTTTAATTACTAAGATACTAGACTATTTATATAATTTTGAAATCTTTATAAAATTAGACCTTAAGGATACCTATTATAAGATATAAATTAAAGAAAGCGATAATTAAAAAATGAATTTTTAAACTCGTTATAATTATTTCTCGAATATTTAATTATATCTTTTAGGCTCGTTAACGTACTAACGATATTTTAAATTTATATTAATTATATATTAATAAATCTAGTAGATTTAGTAAATATAATATATATAATATATCTAGATAATATACTAATTTATACTACTAAGCCGGCGGAGTATTAGCGGTATATTAAATAAATATTTAATTAATTATATTAATTCTAGTTATTTATTAACCTTAAGAAGTATTAATTTAATATCGAGACGGTCGAGTTTTTAAATTTTATTATATTTATTAAAAAAGTAATTATAAACCCGGAATATATTAAAACTATTAATAAATAATTTTAATTAAAAATTTATCGGGAAGTATAAATCTTTTAGGCTTTACTAACTTCTATAAATAATTTATTTATAATTATTCTAGTATAATTACGCCGTTTATTAATTTATTTAAAAGTAGTAAAGTAGGTAAAAAAATCAATTTATTAGAATAAATAAACGGCGCTACGGAAGTATTTTAGATTTTATAAAATATATTCGTAAACGCGCCTTTTCTACGTTATTACGATTTAATTAAATAATTATATATAAAGACGGATACTTCTAATTTTAACCTTAATTCTATATTATTATAATAAAACGAGGATAATAATTAACGCCTTATAATTTTCTAGTCGCGGAAATTAAATCTCTTAAAATAAAATTATAAAATCTATAATTAAAAATTATTCGTTATTATAATAATAATAAAATAATAATAATATTAGTTAAAAGGTAATCTCTATTATATTAAAATCTAGACTAAATATAATTACTTAAATAGTTTTATAAAGTAGAAGGAGTTAAATTTTAAATAAACTCGTTAGGTATTTAAATTAATTATTTATAACTTTAAAATCTTTTATTAGGCTAGAAAATTTAATCTTATTAATATATTATTATATCGCCTTAATTATAAGGGAGTGTAGTCGTTAAATATTAAATTATTATTAATACTTTAGAATAAATTTACTCTTTAGATTAATAATTAATTATCGGGAAAAAATAAAAGAGTAAAGATAATTATTATCTTTATTTTTTAAATTATAGAGTTAAGAGTAATAATTCTAAAAAGGAAGGTTATAATAATATTTAATTTATATATAATAATCCGAAAAGGCCTACTAAAACGTTGATTCGGGAATTATAAATTTATAATAAATAAATAAATTCTTTTTAAACTAGAGTGAATACGCCGAAGAACCGTCGTTATATAAAGAATAAAGTATAAATTATAAACTCCGAGGGATTATTAAAATATAACGGTCGCTTTTATATATTAAAAGATAAAGTTTTAAAAGAAGAGTTTATAAAAAGATATTATAATAATTCTTTAATAAATAATTCTAATATTATAAAATCTTATAAATTATTTACCCGAAAATTCTTCTAGGAGGGTATCCTAAAATAAATTATTAATTATATTAAAACTTACGATATATATTAACGAACGAAGACACCACGATATTATTTATATAATAAATTAAATTCGCTTCCTATTATTATTTAATTATAGAAGGAGATTTTATAGATTTCATAATTAATTTACCGCCTAGTAAATATAGAGGTATTATTTATAACGTTATCTTTATAGTTATAAATCGATTTATTAAAATAGTTAGGTATATATTTATAATTATTAAAATTAATACCGCTTAATTAGCGGAAGTATTTTATTTTAAGATTATTTACCGTTATAATATACTTAATAATATTATTAATAATAAAGACTTTATTTTTACGAGCGCCTTCTAGTTAATTATATATTTTTATTCGAAAATTAAATAATATTTAAATACTACCTTTTACCCCTAAACGGATAAATAAATAAAATATTAAAATTAGATATTAAAGTACTATTTACGTATATTTAGTAATAATAAATTAATTAATTAGGCTAGGTTATTACTTATAGTAGAATTCTTAACTAATAATAATTAAAGTACTATTATCGGAATAATATTATTTTTCCGTATATACGGTTATTATCCTGAAATCGGTTAGGAGGTCGAGGACGATTTTAAGAAGAAAAAAATACTAGTTATAAATAATAAGATACGATAATAATAAACTTTAAAGAATAAAATTATAAAGTATCTTTAAAGCGCTACCGAATTCTAAACTAAATAATATAATAAAATATATAAAATATAAAGTTATAAAGTTAACGATTTAATTATATTAATAATAAAGAACCTAAAGTAAAAGCGCCTAAATAAGAAATTATTCTATAAATTTATAGGGCCCTTTAAGATTATTAATAAAATAAGAATATAAATTTACTATTTACTACTACTTTCTACGTATAAAATCCATAGTATCTTTTATATATTATTATTTAAATTATATTATCTTCGCGATTATATTAATATAACGGAATCTTTTATATAAAACCTCGAACTTATTAATAATAGTAAGTTATAAGAGGTAGAAGAAGTAGAAAAATAGAATTAAGAATAAGAAAAATATTTAATATAAGGTTAAATAAACTAGTTAGGGCGAAGAATATAATTAATAATTATTAAATAAAGAGTTTATTAATATTAATAAATTAAATAAAATATTTAAATAAGCGGGTAATAAATATATATATATAAATATAATTAAAAAGGTTATTTAATTGTAAAAAATAATAAAGCGGAGTAAACGGAGTTAATATTAAAAGTAAATATTTTTATTTTTATATTAATATTAATATTTATATAACGGATATTCTCCTTTATATTTATAACTATATTATACGGTTTAGGGTATAACTAAATTTAATTTATTATTAAATTATCTATATATAATAGCGATATGATATCGTATTTATAAAAATACTTTTATTTTAAATATAGTTTATATAAACGCCTAGAATATATTATAAAATAATATATCTAGGTAAATTTAACCAACGCCGATTTAAGAAAAAAAGAATTTAATATTATTATTATATGGTACGAAAGATTTAGTTATTATTAGAATTTTTAGAAGAAGATATAATATCTTTAATATAATTCTTAAGTTTCTTAGTTTCCTTAAGACTCTTTAGGTCCCGTTTATATTAACGGAAACTCTTAACTTCTTTTTCGAGAATTTTATTTATTACCTTTCATTCCTTAATATATTAATTCGCCGCCGTTAATTAATTCTATAAATTAACGATTATAATAAGGGTTTATTTATCTAGTATTACTATTTTACTATATATTTTATATTACTAGGTAATTTATTTATTTATTTATATTTATATTCTTCTTTAAGAGTTTTATTATTATTACGGGTATATTAATATATAAATCGTTTTACTTTCCTTCGAAAAGACTTAGAGATTTATTATTATTAATATATATTATTTTAGAATTTACGGTTATGATTTACCTTTATATAACGGTCGATTCCGTAGCGATTAATATAATAAAGTATATAAGGAGGGGACGTACCTCGAATATAATTATTATTATATTAATAAAACTAGACCCGGTAAAGGAGTTATAAAACGTAATAAATTATTATTATAATTAATATTATATATTCGCGCTAATAACGGACTAGTTATTTTTACTAGTATATTTATAACTAGAATAAATTGATATAAATAAACTAATATTATTAGTAAATAGGAGTTATTTATAGAGTTAGAAGAAAACTATATATAACGAGAGTATTATTTATATATTAATTATAATACTAGAACGTTATTATAAAGTTAGAATAATAATTTTATAAAAGAGACTAAAGGAGTTACGAAGAAAGAAAATAAATAAGCGAGCGAGTTTATTTTAATAATAAACTATCGCGCTAAATACCTTAACGTCGTTATACGTCGATACGCGCCTTCGCTCCGCCACTTCGCTTTTATTAATGAATATTATTATTATTAATCTCCGGGTATAATATTAAGGTTATACTATTTATATATAATACTTCGCTACTAGTATTTATTATAGTATAGTAGGAGTATATAATAAGGGTAGTTACCGCTATTTCGTTATTAATATTATAAATACTATAGGAATAATCTAATATACTATATTTATTATAAATACTATAAGCGCTATAGAAACAATAGTATATAATATTTCGCTCCGCTATTATTATATATAATAGTATTATAGGGACCAAAGATACATTATTTAATTAATTAGTATTATTATATATTAGCGCTATAGGGATAGTTTTATAAATATATTATTCGTTTACTACTAATATTACTATATAGTAGAGATAATATAATAATATTACTCTTTCGTTACTAGTGCTATTTAATAATACTATAAGAATAATTATATCGCTCCACGACTAGTACTAAATATTAGTATTATAGGACCGATAATATAAACTAAAAGACTCTTTTTCCTGATTCCCTTATGGGGTTAAAGATTTTTTTTAATAAACTTCGATTAATTAACTAAATATTATTCCGTAATTAATACTATATATACTAAAGAATTAAATACGTAACTTTATATTTAGGTTAACGCTTGGGTAATGTCGTTATATTAAATAATCTTTTCTCTTTATTTATCTTAAGGGGTTTAAAATTTTTTTAATAAATATTTTTTAATTTAAATATTTAGATACCTAGGGACTAAGGCTTAAAGAGAGAGGTGATTATAAAATAATAGTATATTATATATACCTACGCCCCGTTAAAGGCGCTAGTATATTATATATACCTACGCTCCGCTAACTTTATAATATTATTATTTATCGATATAGGGTTCTAGCCTTTATATCGCGGGGTTCTAACTTTTAATAATTTAATATTAAATTAGTATTCCCCCGTATTATTAGAATCCTTAAAGATTAGTTCTATTATTAAATCTAGGATTTAAGAATTATTTAATAATAAACCCCGTAACTATATTACGTCTTTTATACTATTACTAAATCGCTAGCTCTATACTAGTAGTATTAGGTCTTATAGTTATTTACTCCCTAGAAGTACGAACTAGTCTATATATCGCGAATACCGAAGAAGTTTAATGTAAAAATAATAATAAATTTCGGGAACGTAGTTATTAAATCTAAAATAAATATTATAGTCTTTAAACTATATATCGACTCGAAGTTAAAATAAAAGTTATACCTAGCCTAGATTAAGATTAGGGCGATTAATTAAAATTATATTATAAAATACCTAGTTAGATCGATATAAGGCGCTACCTTCGCGAAGTATAAAATAATATATAATATAATAGTTAGATTAATGTTAACGTTTATAACTTTAATATAATATTAATTAAATAGGATAATAGAGGCTATAAAAGAATATATAAAGAAATTAATAATTATTTAAAATAACTATTTAAAGATAATTTTAAGAATATTTAAAACTACTCTAATCTTAATACTCGAAATTAATATAATAATTATATTAATAGATCTTTATTTAGACCGCCTAGTAATATAATTTTATATAAATCGGGGAATTTATCCGGTAATTTTTACAAAGATTAAGCGGATTTAGATTAAATTTTAATATAAAAGAGATAGATAACAATAAATATCCTTAAAAGAGTTTACCGCCTAGTCGGCCAGCCCTATAAGGCTATTAGTATATACTATTTCTTTTTATTATATAAATCGACTACTCTCACCCTATTTAATTCTATTCGGATAAATTAGTTATAGTACCACTTTACGAGGTTTTCTAGTATATTGCCCTCTTCTTATTAGCCGCTCGTATTCTTTATATAGATACCTCTACTACTCCTAGCCCTACTAGCGACCTTATTATAGTTCCTATATTATTACCCTAATATATAGCTTTACGATTAATTATTAGTATAAAGAAAGTAGTAAAATAAATCGTATAGAGTTCCTAGGACGTGATAGCGGAGTAGTTAATTATTTTAATATAACGGTAAGACGTCGTCTTAGTATAGTAGGTATTTATATTTTTTAAAAAAACTTTAACCTTAGCGCTCCTAGTCTCTTTACTTCTTTATCCTACTTTTTTAATACTTTCTAAAGTATTTATAGTACTTTAAATAGCTTTAGTCTTAATACTCCTAGTCTCTTCGCTTTTTGATTCTATTTTTTCAATATTTTCTAAGGTATTTATAGTAATTTAAAAAGCTTTAGTTTTAATACTCCTAGTCTCTTCACTTTTGAGTTCTATTTTTTTAATATTTTCTAAATATTCTTTATTTTAGATTTATCTACTAGATCTAGTTTATATTACTCGATAGTTTTATTATTTAAATATTTAATATAACCCTAGTTACTTTTAATACTATTGAATTATAGTAGGTAGAAATACTTCTTAATTAATTATCTATAGAGGATAAGAGCGAATATATATATAAGACCTTGATGCTAAGTATTACTAAGTATTTACTTAGTTAGTAGTTATTAAATAGTCCTATACTCCTATATTCTAATACTCCTACTCGAACGAAATCCTCTATTAAGAAGTCTCTAAAATAGCCCCATATTCCCCTTATTTTAGGGTCGTTATAATAGGCTATAGAGGCTAAAATTATAATTTATAGAGGTTAAGTTATAGGCCTAAATTATAATTAGTAGAGGCCGAGCTATAGGGCCAAGCTACGTCGGTAGGGGCTAAGTTATAAAGCCAAGCCACGTCGGTAGAGGCTAAGTTATAGGGTTAAGTTATATCGGTAGAGGCTAAAGGAGCAAAATTCCGTTTTTTAATAAAATATAATATTTTAAAAATTTTATTTAATAGTTAACCTATACACGTTAAATTTAGGTAGTAATTAGGTCGGAATATTAATAAGCGATATAAATACCACGAGAAGATTATTAGAAATAGTCGGATATTATAGAGTTCTACGGGGAAGCGACTATTAAAGATATAAAAACCGTTTAGGATACTATAGGGACCGCGTTAAATACTATAAATATAACGATATAGAACTATAACGGATACTTAAGGGATATTCTAGCGACGTATATATTTATTAATAAAGATTATAGGAGGGTTAAGTAAGAATAATAAATTATTAAACGATTTTATCGTCGCCGCGTATAGCCTAAAAGTACCTAGAGCGATTTTCGATATACCGTTATATATATACGGACGCGATTTAGTTAAAGCTTAGAGAGTATATTTTATAAAAACTTTAAATAAGGCTTTAAAGATTTAACGATAATCTATAAAGTAGTTATTAATTAGTATTAAATTATATATTAATTTTGAATTTACTAGGAAGGCGCTAAGTATACGTTAAATTTTAAATATAACTCTTCGGGTACGCCCGTAGAGTCGTATTTTTAATATATAAAGATTTAATATACTTTTATAAAAGTATTAATAGGTCTTATATAAATTATTAAAGCCCTAAAATAGCCCGAAAGATATCGAACTTAACTTTAGGAAAGGCTTTAGTAAATTTATTAACGATTTAATTTATTATAAAGATATAACGGAATTTAATTTCGCTTAATACGATCTTTTCGCGTTAGAAATAATATTATAAATCGATATATTTAGTATAACCGTAATTTTAGAGGTTCTTAACTAGGGCTATAATACTCTAGTTATTATAAAAGATAAATATAATAAGCGCGAAGTATATAGGTATCGCTAAAAAGGTAATAAATATATACGGTATATTAACGAGTAGTATTAATATATAATCTTTAGATTTCCCCCTAGAATATAGTATAGAGGTAATAAATATTAATTATTTTAATAACCGTTTAAGCTAAATAACTTCCTTAGTAGTTTATATTTAACTAGTATATTCGGCTTTATAAAATAATAGAGTAACGGTTAATTAACGTTTAGATTACTAGTTAATAGTCGTATTACCGAGATTAAACGTATAATTAGAGGTAGAGCGTCGCGTATTATAATCGCTAGCCTAATTAGTATTAATATAGCCCTTTAATAGGGCGAGTTAACTCTAGAATATAAACTTTAGGTATAATATACCGCGTAGGTAACGGAATATATATTTAACTACGACCTAATAAGTCTTATCGGGGTTAGAAGTATAGCGGTTTATTATTAATACCGCGAAGGCGATATTAGGTCGTATACCTTATCGAGGCTACGCGAGTATACGAGTAAAAGTTAATATATTTTTAATAGTAATTTCAGACTAGTTGAATTAAAATAGTTATTCTAAATTGATTATCTCTTGGTTATTTAATGAAATATATTATAAGTTACGCCAAATAGTTTTACCGCTATAAGTTTACTTAAATAGATATTTTTAACTTATTCAATTTTATTATTAGGTTAACTATTACGTTTAGGGTTATTAACTCTTAATTAATAAACTATTAATTTAATTCTACCCTTTAGCCAAGGTTTGGATTTAAATATTAATATAGGGAATTACGTTTAATTTATAATTAAAAATCTATTATTTAAGTAATAATAACTATTTAATATATTAGGAAAGCTAGTTAAGACTAAGAGTAGACTTAATTTAAAGAAAACTATCTTTTGATTAACTGTTAGTAGTTTACGTTAAAAGAATTAAAAGATCTTGAATAAAGTTATATTAATCTTTTACTCTCGACGCTGTAAGGGAATCTATAGTAAATCCTACTCTACTTCTAAACGTATACTAATAATAATTATATTATTCTATTTATTATCTAGAGACGAAGAAATAACGATAGAGATAATGGACTACGTTATAATAGAGGAAACGTTATTAGGATAAAGAATATAAGTTATTAAATACTATTATCAAAAAGAGTATAAATACTTAAAACTATTAGGAGAAAGAACGTAAATACTTAAATATAATTAGGAGAAAAAATATAAATCTTATAACCCACTTAAAAGACGAGCGTAATCTTCGTATTAATATTATACTTCATAACGGGGCGAGTATTATATATAGAAACACCGTATATAAATAATAAGAATAACTATCTCTAGCGCTAGTAGGATTATAAAGTACTTAGCTAGCCCTAGATATATCTCCGCTTATAGCTCCGCCTCCTATTATAAAGTTTAACGCGAATAATAAACGTCGATATAGGAGATTTTATAACGACGTATTTATCGTCCTAAGGGAGTACTTTCTACGAAAGTATCGGCTAAAGAAATCGTATTTAAGATATTCAAGAGAAATAATAAAACTAATCGCGTTTATAAAAGGAAGAAATTAATAAATACTCGTTTTAAACTTTCGGGATTAGTTACTTATATATAAGAATTATGAATTTTAAATACTAGTATAATAAGTTAACGCCTAGCTAGACGTACCTATTAATAGAAACTCGACGAAAGAGGGGGAAACTAGGTATCTTATAAAATATTAAAATTAACGAATATCTATCTTAAAATATTAGGAAGCTAGGTAACGGCCGAAAAAGAATAAAATAATTAATATAGTAATTAAAATAGGGGAGAGAAAGATATACTATAGTAAATATAAATCGGTATTATATAGTTATTTCTTATTCCTACGGCTGTGCCTTAGTAGTAGGCTCGTAATTATAAATAACGTTATTATATACTTATCTTTTACTTTGGCCTAAAATTTAGGAATATAGTTCCTTCTTACTAGGCTCTTTAATTTCTTAGTATATCCGCCTCCCTTCTTTACTCTTACTTCTATTATACTTATAGGAATTCGATAAGTTATAGTCGCTAATAGTAAATTATTATTTAGAGACTATAAAAGCTAGTATAGTTAGTAATATAAGACTAAAGAACGAGTTTAGGGTAGTTAGAGATCTTAGTTTTTAAAGGCTTCGATAGTATATAGTATTAATACTAGATAGATTGATACGTATTCTATATATTATATTTAATTATTAGATAGTTATTATCCCTAGTCCCGCAGGTTATAAAGAAGCTTCAGCGTTTATATATTAAATAATTATTTTTTTCTATACTCCGCCAGCCTATCTAGCTATTAGGTTATATATATTTATACGAGTTCTATATAGTACCTTTTTCGAGAATTTTTCCTTATTATAGTCTACTACTTTATAATAACTAGATTTAATAGAGTTTAAAGAGTTTCCCTTTAATCTCCTCTTTTAATATAGTACTCTATCCGTTATTATATATATTTAGGTATCGCTGAATTTAGAGGCTAGGATCAAGATTAATAAAATTATACTTCGGGTATAGGATGAATTATCGCTTAATAATAAACCTTTTTAGTTATAATATAATAGTATAATTAAGGAGAAAATACTTTGGTATAGATATAATATTAGGATATTAGGCCGATACTAAAAGATATACTAGAGTAATTTTCTTTAGTATTAAGGTTTTATGAATTTAGAGTTAAGGCTTTATAGTATTACCTATAAAACTTAATACCCCTAGACTCTCGCTAAGTATGGATTTTCGCTAAATATTAATATCTTTTATATAAGTTATATTATAATTTTGGTTCTATAACTAGATAAGTAAAAGACGCGAAGTCGAGGATTAATATATAGCTACGTCTACTAGGCCGAGTCATATAAATTAAATATCGTATTTTTAATATAATAGTAGAATTGGCCCTCCCCGCTCTAATCTTTTTCTATTATTATCCCGTAAGACCCGATTAATATATAAGATATAGTATTTCTTCTAATCGATACGAGGGAGCCTAATAATTTACTCTTCGTCCGATATCTAAAATAATGGCGTTTATAGAATATTATTAAATTTACGTTCTTTAAAGCCTTTTATAAGGGTAATATAGGCGAAGAGTCTAGGCTTCTCTTTAGTAAACTTATATAGAAATACCCTATTAAGTCGAGCGAGCTAGGTATCCTTAATACCGTTATGAGCTAGTTATATATTATTAGATTAGAGGCCGATAAAGTCGTTTATTTTAAAAATGATTCGATATTTTAAGACCCTATAACGTAGATAGATTAGTATAAGTAACGGTATATTTTTGGCTAGAGAATAAGAAATACGAGTTAAAGAAAGGCTAAAGTAGAAGCTATAAAAACATAAGTTATATAATTATAAATTATGAAATTAATAAGTTATTAATATTATGAATATTAAAACTATAAATTATTAAAGCCTTATTTATATAGATACTACTAGCGAGAGAACGAGTTAGAAGAGTTTTATTTAATAAACGATTTATTATATACTAGGATATTTATAATATATTTATCGGTAAACGCTAGCTTCTAGTACTACTATAGATTATAATTACGAAGGAGAGTTACGCTCGGTTTATTATAGTCTATCTTATATACCTCTTGGAGTATAGTATAGAAGGGATTAGTAAAAACTAATTAACCTAGTCATAAAGACTATTATAATTCGTCGCGAATATAAAACCGATCTAAATATAATAGGGCGATGGGATTCTTATATCCCTTTTCTCTAAATACTATAAATCGCGAATCGTCGTACTCTTCTTCCTACTTTTTAGAGTACGGTAGTAGGGTATCTAGTAGTACCGGACATTTATAATTGATTTTAAATATTATCGAGGTAATATCTAGTTCTATATAGTTAAAAGATCTAGCTAGGATAAATTTAATAATTTAATTTATAGCTTCCTTACTTATAAATACTTTAATAATATCGCGATAGTTAGTATATAGGATATCCGCCTTAAACCGTCTAGAACAAATTAGTAAAGTAATCGAATTAATTTTAATAGAGTATAAACCTGTATTTATCTTCACCCCGAAAATATAACTAGGTTATTTAATATAGTATACTCATATACGATATCCTCGAAATATAGCCTAGTATAAATATTAGGCCGGCTCATAAAGCTGCGATATATACGAGCTTTTTTCGATATTTTACCTCCTATTTTAAATATCTCTTCTAAGGCGTTATACTCGCTCTTTTCTAACTATCGTAGTTAGTTATACTCGTAGCTAGTACCAGTCTCTAAAACGTCGTCCTTATCGATAACTAAGGCCGTACGAGAAGATATTAATATTTCGCCTTTTTTAAAATCTAATAACGATATTAACGCTACGTATTAAAATAATCTTTAAAAGGCTTTCCGAGCTTTAACGACGTATATATATAATTATTCTTTATCGTCTATTATTATACCTAGAAAGAGTATCCTTGTATTCGAATAAACTTTTAATATATAGTAGTGGACGATATAATTAATAGTACGGAGTTTATAAGTAGGAATCATCGTCTCCTTAATAGCCTTGATAAATAATAACTGAATCCACTTACTTTATAACCAGGTACGGAGTAAGATTAGAGTAATAATTAATAGTCGGGTAGATTCCTATATACGATAACTCTATAGGTATTTTTATAGGTAATTATAAACGACCCTAATTAAATAAAAACGGGAAATATCTAAATTTAGTTATATATATAGTTTTACCTTTATTAGTTAAAATGGTATCGACTAGGTAATATTATATTTACTTAGTAATACTAGCGAACTTAGAATACGCTATATTTATTAGCCGAGATCTAATGATATCTAGTATAGGTGAGATATTAATTAAAGGTATTTATTCTACTACTATACCTAGTCCTTTTAGGTATATAATTCCGCGAGATAAATTACCTACCCGAATACGCTCGCGGATAACTATATAATAGTAACGCGTATTCAAAATCGTATTAAAGGTGAGGTCTTCTTTTTATACTTTCGTAACTAGGTATTTATTATACCCAGGATTAGATAATACGCTACTAAATCCCGAATTCTCCTACTATTATTTCATGTTACCGATATAGGCTAGGGTGAATATATAAAGTTATATTTAAATATTATTAATATTCATAACCGTTCCCTTCTCTAGTATGGATAGGCTAGGTTCTAAAACCTTAATTATATCTTTAAATTTTACTATATACGGCCCTAGATATAATAGTAAGATATTAATACGACGCTTTCGTTCGCGCTAGGATATCCCCGTCATAATTATATAAATCCTAAAAATCGATCTATATATATTACGAAACAGGCCAAACGTATTAATAAAATTCAATAGCGGTATCGAGATATAAATACCCTTGGATAGCTAAATAAAATATTAGTATCTATATATTATTAATTCCAAATACCCCCTATGGGCTGGCGATAGTTATAGTACGCGTATTAGTTTATCCATATGATTATAGATATTACGTATAATAAATCGCTTAGTATATTTAGCTAATTAACTCTTCTCTGTAAAATCTAGGCCTTAGTATTTATAGTCGAAGTAGATATTCTTTTCGAGTAATATTACTTAGTCTTAGTAGAGCCTTTCGAATACCTTATCTAGTAGGAAGTACTCCTTACTTCTAATACTAGAAGTTATTAAATAATCGTTATTCTCGAAGTTAAACTTAGAGATATTAATTAGGGGATTTATTATAAATTAAATCGCGCCCTTTTCGGTACTTTAACTAGTATAGTTTTTCTTAACCGCGAAGATACGACTAAGATACCTGAATTAAGAGTTATGATAGTTATATTTCTCTTTATTATAGATATAATAAACGTAATCTAAGGGGAAAATAATAGTCGAATAATTACTAGTTATAATATACTCACCGTAAGAAGCTTTAATCGAGTACGCCTATATAAAAGAGTAAAATAATTCAGATAGTATATTTATAAAATATACTATACCTTTATATACCTTAACTGCGATAGTATTTAATAATAGAGTAGTTTTGAATAAATTTATAGGATTAAAAAAATAAAGATCTTCTATAGATAATTTATCCGTATCTTAAACTTATGGCCCTTAAGTTAGTAGATACTCCGTATCGACGACTAACTCCTACTTCCGTAGCTAGATCCGGGGTAGCTATTTAGTAATATACTTTTTAATAATAAAAACTATACGTAGTAGCTCTATTAAATATTAAATATTATTAATAAACGCGAAAACTTCGAGGAGACTTTAGTAATTATATTTTATAATCCTTAATACCTAGTACTATAGGCTAAACGTTATACTAAAGTTATTTAGCCTAAACTTCGCTCTTTTATATAGTACCTCCTTAAAGAGATTAATAGTAGAGGGGCGACGCGATAATAGAAGTATACTATCCTATCTATCTACAAAGTTATAAGATCGTTCGATAACGGTTGACTCGCCTGCTATAAACTAGAAAATAACGGTTAGAAACTAGTATAGTAGCGGTTATATAGCGGTTATATAACGGTTATCAAACGGTTAATAACCTCGATTAACCGTTATACCTCCCCTTCTTAAAACTATTAACCGTTAATGATTTAAAGAGAGTAAACGGTTGAATAACGGTAGGATAACGGGTGTAAAACGGAATTAATCTAGTAGATTATAGGGTTAATAACTATATAACTACGCTACTTATACTACTGCTTTACCCTTCGCCACCGCCTATAATTACCGGCTAGAATAACTACTAGCCGTATAAAAGACTTCCGTACTATTAAAAACGTTATCCTATCGAAGCCTTTCGTCCCTTATATTAAAGTCTTTTACTTATCCCCTTAAAGCCGTTTCGCTAAACGTTACCTTATTAAAGTATTACCTTTTTACCTTATTACCTTATTACTAGGACTACTATTATTATCCTACTACTCTTTCTCCTTATTAATATATTACCTTATTAAAGTATCACCTCCTTTAATTATTATAAATATACTACCCCCTATATATATTCTATAATACACCGCGCCTTATTAGGTTAATCTAGCTTACTAGGAGTATTAATTATATAGATTATCTTATGAAAAAGAGCTAGAAGTCCATATATCCACTAGGTCCCCTCGAAACGATATATTAACAGTCCTAGTACTAGGTCTAAGATCGGACGATTCATATTTATCTTATTAATTACCTCCAGATCTTACTCTAGTAGCGGAGTCATAATATATATAACTAGAAACATATACCTCTTCCGGCGATAAATGTAATAAAAGTATTATACTAGCCTAGCCTTAATATTACTAATAAGTAGGTAGTTATTTATATTATAAATATAGCGACGATTAATTCTACGGAAGGCTTCGTTAGTATTTATATAACTCTTACGACTCCGAAGGTAACCTACGGATCTATATAAGTAATTCTACGGTATTATTTCAGTGCCTTCTAGCCTAAATCTAATATATATATCCTATATTCATTCCGATAGGCTACTATTAAATATTAAATAAACCTATACTATAGATTAAGCTTTATTAAATTAACGGATACCTTAATATAAAAGAAGGGGTCTAATTCGAAACCCCTTATCGATAGCTATATAGACTTATATTCGTCGTCGCCGGTTATACTATAGAGACCCTCCTTATCGTCCTCGGTAGTCTACTCCCTAATTAATATAAAGCTTTTTATAAGCGCTAGATATTACGTATTAAGTAGCCTAAATACTTCTATTATTTCCGAGTAATTATAATCCTATACTCCTACTAGCCCCAGTCGTAGGGATTATTTTATAACGTCTCGAGCGAATAGGTATCCTATAAGGTTAAGAGGAGTAACGGCGTCGGCTATACCTTTAAAGATTCTAAAGCGATATTAACCTCGAGCAGTAGGATTATAAGATATTTATTTAATTACTTATACTTTAGCTCGCCAGCTAGGATATTAGAATTCATAACCGTCGTATATTCCCTGGTATTCTCCGTAAGGTACAGGCCTATATATATATTAAGTAATATTAAGAGCCTCTAGAACTTATTAATTAAAGGCTTCGGTGCTTTACCCTTTTATTTACCCTTTTATTTACCCCTCTTCCGCGTTATAAATAGTAGTACTACTTCCTCGTTTAAATCGGAGCTAGAATAAGCTACCTATAAGAGGATATTACCTAAGGCTCTATTCTTATCTTTATTATTATTATTATTACCTTTATTACCGAAGCCTTCCGTAGATACTATTATTATAGTATATAAGATTAGCTCTTAGTATACCCGACGCGCCTTTATTATATATTAATAAAGGATATCTAGGTCGGTATAACGTTAACTACCTACGAGCGTATTAGATCGTACGATTAAACCGAATACCTTAATAATAGCTCGTATAGGTAATAACTCGATAGTTATAATATTACCGGTAGCCTAGAGAAACGTGAGCCGGAATTAACTAGTTATAACCTCGCTTCGGAGTATTAAGGGCGTTAATAAAGTGGTCTTACTAGCTTCCGATAAGGATTATAACTAGATATAAAACGCCGGGCTTTAAATTCGGCTCTAGCCTAATAGGAATTAGAAGTTCTAGAAGGCTTTCATATATATAATAATACCGCGTTTACTAAGGATTAATATTATAAGAAAACTTTAGAGGATACGCTTAAGACCTCTTTATTCGGAATAAGGAGTATTATAAACCCGTATTTAAATAAAGTCGAGGGCTAGAGTAAGCTTCGTAATTAATAGTACTTTAAGTCTAACCCTTATATCCTTAATAAAATTATTAAAGTCCCTTACGGTATCGAGGCTTTCCGTATATTCCCTTTACTTAATAATCTCCTAATAATATCTCCCGTTCCGAATAATATTATAATCTAGATCTACTCTCTCCTCTTTTAGATAAAAGTATATACGATATCCTCTCTAAGTATTATATCGTATAAAACCCCCGTTATCAGCTTACTAGGGTATATCCCCGAGAAATATTATATTAAAAGTATATACCGACTTTATCTCGCTATTGATTTCTAGCTCTAGCCCTCGGTCCAGGTCTTAAATAAACCTACTAAAGGCTTTAATAATATTAATAATATTCGTACCATAAGGCCCTAGTATTAACGTAAATATATTTATTAGTTTCCTACGCTCTACGTAATCGAGGTATACGGGAATTAGATAAAAAGCCTTAAGAGCCCGGTATATATTCCGATATACCTTAAAGTTATCGATAAATAGTATATACGGTAAGGAGGTATAATAATTATTAATAAAAGCTTCTAGATATTTACGGCTAAAGTAAGCTACCTTAAACTTTATACGGGTTTAGTATAATTAACGTAAAGGCCTAGTAGTGGATATTTAGAAACTAAGAACCCTTTTAATATAGAAACGATTATTAAGGTAAATAACCTCCTCTTCCTCTTTATCTTTATTATATTCTCGATTAAGGTATATATTAAAATAACGGTTAATAGTATCTAGAGTTTATTTAAGTAAGATATCCTTAAATAAAAAGCACTTATAATTATCGCTAAAATCTAGTTTAAAAATATATAGTATAGATTATTAATATCGTTTCTTAGTAATTACCTAGGTTATAATAATAATAACCCCTTTTATCTTAGATATTAACCGATAATCTCGACCGATAAAAGTAATACGATTAATACGGTATAGACGGGAACCCTTAATACGAATAATATCTCTAGGGAAGATAGATCTACCTGCCCGTATATAGTATACCTCGTTAAAGGTGATCTTAATCGAAGATCCTTATATACGGGAGTACTATAACTCTATAAACTTATTAATATATTCGGCTATATTAAAGAATATCTTTTCGCGGAGCTTTATAGCGGTTAATATAGTACGAATTAAGTTATAGGGATTATATTAATATTATTATAATATACGCTTAATTCTTTAACGCTATATACCTTTCTAATATTACGGAAGGGATAGTTACTTTTCGATAACGATTATTAAAGGCTTCCGTATAATCTTAAATAGGGGGGTATAACGTCGAACCTATCGCTTTAACGTATCCAGCTTTAACGGAAGAGTTTATATAAGGTCTAAATCTTCTTATTCGTTATTTATATCCGTTTTACCGCTTACGGAAGGCTTCGATAATTATATAACCTCTCGTAACCTAATATAGTCGGCCTTAAAATAGCCCGACCTCTTAAATTATAAGCTTAGTACTAGGTATAGGGGTAGTAGAAGAGTTTCCTTATTATCTTATTAGATAATTACCTTATATAAAGGTATAAGGGAAGGCGGGGAAGGTAGCCGTATTTCTAGGGATAAAGTTTAGCTTTAATATAAGTATAAGAGTAAGAGTAAAAGAGTAATACTAGGCGTATATACTAGTGATATTTAGCCGGTGTTATTTTCGCTCTCGCTTTCGGAATAAAGGTCTTTAAGGTATTAAAGGATTATAAAGGGCTAAGGTTCTTAAGGGATATTATTAATATCTTCGGTTAGTTATAATATAGTTAGTATTTGAGGTAATAATAAAAGGCTATTTATAATAAAAAGGTCCTCGTTATCCTCTAAGTTATCCTTATTATAGTCGCTATTTATATTAAATAGGGTATACGAACTAATATTAGGTGAAGTTATAGTTATATTATCTATATTATCTCTAAAAAAGTCTTCATTACCTAGTTATAGTCCGTTATCGTTATTAATCCTGCCGGAGCCTTCTATAGTTATACTTATATTCTTAAATAATAAAGAACTAGTTTAGGGTGCTAGGACTGGCTCCGGTACTTAAGGTAGTTATTATAAAAGTAATAATTATATAGATAATAAGGGTAAAGGTGCTTCTTCGTTAGATACGGTATTAATATTCTAGGTAAATACTCCTAGGTAATTAATATTTCGAGGCCGAGAAGTTATAGCGTATATACCGTAAGAGCGAGGTATAAATAGGTAAATAGGAGTACTAGAGGATAGTTACGAATAGTTATAACTTAATTAAGAAGGTATGTAAATACTTAGAGTTAAGGCTCTACGGGACGGGCCGAGAGCTAAGATTACCTTAAACTTCTAGTTAAAAAAATTTAAGATAGGTAAGAAAACTAGTATATACTACTCTTATATTATAACGGCAGGTTATGAATATATAAAAAGTTATGGGGAGGTAGTTTAGACCAAGAGGATGAAATTATTATATATATTAAGCGATATTTCGGCCTAGATATTATATTATTAGGGCTAGCGTACGGAAGCGTAACTTTTGTGATAACTTAATACGTAAGAGTCGCGTAATATTACGATCATAATTATAGATATTTATTAGTATCCTCTTAACTTACTAAAAGTTTAGGAGAATTTAGGCGAGTGGTTATTAATGAATTAATAGTTATATGGCCGAGATATAGGCTTAGCGTACTATTTCGTAGCTTAGTAAAAGCTTTAGAAAATTAAAGGGCTTTAACGTATAGATTATATTTTTACTAAATAAATTTCATTTAATATATACTATAATGTCTAGTAAGTGAGATTAAGGTATTAATATTCTAGGGGTACTATTAGGTGTGTGTAGGGGAGATATTATTATTTATTTAGGTAACTAGGTTTACCTACCCGGAGGCGGTGCTAAAACGACGAAAAGAATAAGATTAATGGCCTTTATGGCCAAAGGCTTTAGCGCTAGGGTATTATAGGCTTCGTCTTATATATAGTTATTAATTATAATAAGTATCGCGGAAAGGTTTTATAGAGGTATATATATACCGGGGTCTTTACTAGATAGGCCGGTAGTTAATATACTTTATAGTTTCTAGAGAAACTAATTATTATATAAATACCCATATTTATACGAAAGGCTTTAGCGCTAGGGCTATTAAATATAATAAGTATTACCGAAGGCTTCTATAAGTATATATATACTAGGATTATTATATGTATATAAATAGCCTATAAACGATATTAGATTTAATATCTTCGGGGCTAAGAGTACTCGTAGAGATTAAAGTACTTACTTATATAATCATATACTGGCCTTTCGTACGGAGTAGTATAAACCTAAATAGGTTATCCGCGGATAGAATCTCTAACTATTTAAGGTAATAAGCTACTAGGTCTATATCCTTATAGCGGATAAGCTACGTATCTATAATATACTAGTCTCCGATATCGATAGTGGCGGGATTATTATTATCCTTACTAAAAATCATCCGATTAAGGGTAGCTATAGCCTCTAGGATTACTTTCTTAATATTCCGTATGATTTATTTATCGTTAAACGTATTATTAATATAATACTCGTATACGTATACCACTTTATTCGGATTACCTAATCGTTTAACCCGATTAATAACTTAGTCTTATATACCGAGATTAATCGTCCCCTCGATAATATATACTCTTTAATATATATCTTAGAGGTTAAGGCCCGTAGCCTTAACGGCGAAAGTTATGATTAGAATTTAAGCTTTATAACGATTCTAATTAAATTAATCGATAATAATCTAACGCTCTTAATCTAAGTGAAACGTAGTAATAGTTACTACTTCTAATTATAGTAGTCGGTATATTATAAGTAGGAGCGTAGTTACTATAAGTAGTTAATAAAATATTAATATCTTCTCTTAGTCTCTAATAACCTATACCTTTAGGTTAATATCTACCGAAGCCTTTAATAGAAGCTTTTCGCGGGTATTTACCTAGCTTCGAATATTCCGTAGAAGTGCCCTAATCTTAGGCGCGCCTTAATATAATACGTATAATATAATAGTAGGATTTTTAATATTAGTATTTATATTTATATCTAAGAACTATTATAGGTAGAATAACTATTTATCGAACGTTTTCTTTAGGTTTATCGCCTTAAGATTATACGTATCGTCGAGTAACGGTAGTAATAATAATATCGTAGATATAGAAAGCTTCCTATAGACGGCCAGTGATTATTTAGGCTTTATTTTCCCGGATCCGGTTATAATTAGATTCCCTAGTAATTTATCTTTTATAATCTTATACTTCTCCTTCTCTTCTGCGTTATACGTATAATTAATAAATATAGCTTATACTTTCGGTAACCGCGAGTTAATTATTATACCTTCGTTAAATAGTATCTAACTTAAGTAAGTCCGACGTACTATATAGTTCTTCTAGATCTTAGCGATATAGAGACCCTTTTTAGCCGGCGTAATCCTTATTACGTAGACCTAATCTTTTAATACTCTTGAAGTTATTTATAATTTCGTAGCTAGGTAGTTATTATTAAGTTTATATAGATTTAAATCCTTCTTAAAGTTTATCTCTCGAAGGGACTATTCCTCCTACTAGGTATTAATATCTTTAGCCTCGAGAAATAATATATAATTACGTTAATCGTCGATATTATTCGGGATTAAAGTAGTTATTATAAGAATATAGAAATCTACCTTTAGCTATTAAATAATAGTAGATCCTTTACTCGAGAGTTATTTAATTAAGTAAGCTTTATTTATTATTATATACTTAAAGTAATAATTAAGGCGATCGGGCTATCGCTTATTTAATTCGTTTATCCTAGTATCTACCTTTATCTTCGTTTAACCTTTTAAATTAATACGTTATAAACGTTATATACTTAGCCTATAACGGGCGATAAAGGTACTATATAAATTTACGACGATAGTACGGTAATTCTTAACCTCTTTATTAAAAATTAAATACTTTTATATAAGTCTACCCTTTATAGCCCTGTCGCCTACTGTTAATTTATATCTCTTTACGTTACCCTAGTATTTATAGAGGCTGAACTTTCCTAGGGCTATAAGTTCGATCTGTACGATTTATTAGGTAATAAGCTTCTTAGGTATAAAGATAAGGATTAACTTAGCGGTGGTATATCCGATCTTTATTATTATCCTCTTTATTTAATATTATTAACGAAAGGCTTTATAAGGTTAGTTAAGAGCCCCGCGGAAGGCTTCGGTAAGGTATAGTATAAATAGAGTATAAAGCCGCGGAAGCCTTCGGTAAGGTATAGTATGAATAAAGTATAAAGCCTTCCGTAGGGGGTTAGTTAGGGGCTTATAAGTAGTAGGAAATATATAATAACCTAGGTCTTACCTAGCCTTATTATATCTACTAAAATATAACCTCCTAGTTAGTTATTATAGAAATTAATAATCGCCTTAACGGTTACTAGCTACTAGAATTCGAGTATTTAAGATAACGATATACCCGGTATACGAAAGATTATCGTAGACCCTTCTTAAGGTATCTTTAGTAATTTATATACTACCTTAACGTCTTCCCGCTAAAAGTTAATATTATTTAACTATTTTTATTATTTATCGAAGTTATCTTTAACTACGTTATCGAAGTTATTATAAATTAATAAATCTTCGTTAAGATTTTAAGTTAGCTTTTTAAACGTAATAGTTTATTCTTCTAAAACTAAGTTATTGAGGTTAATAATAAAAGTTAACTTCTCCTTAAAGCCTTAAATATCGTTATAATATTCTATAATCTAACTTATTAACTAAGCTTTCTAAAATCTTTTAGAGATATCGAAATTCTTATTATTATTCTTAATATATATACGCTCGGTATTAAATAAAGTATAAGTTAATAAGAAGTAGTTATCGTTAGAAGATAAAAAATTAAGTAGTACGATCACTTATTATTTATCTTCTAGGTATTTTAATTTAACCTTAACGCTAGTATTCTCGATAATATCTTTAGTATCGAAACCTTATAACGGTCGAAAAATATTATCTTCGTCTTACTCTTAATCTTTAATAAGAATAAGTTAATCTTTATTAAATATAGGCTGATCTTTATTAAAATTAGGCTACTCTTTATCCCTACCGATAATAGGAGTAGACCGCTTAATAGGTATTATAGGTTTAGAAGCCTTTAATCTTCGTAAAGGTACGAAATTATATTCCTAGTATTTAATTAAGGCCTAGATCCTAATATATATTTCCGCCTCCGAGAAGCCCTTTCTATAGAATAGGCCCTAAATACTCTTTAGATTAACCTCTCGGATATCGTATAGTATTATAACGTAATGGTCGATATTATCTTAGGTATCCTTATCTGGGTATCTATAAGAGAACTTATCGTTACCGGCTCTTTTACCGTTAATAAGCCTTATTTCTACGTACTCTAGACCGACTCCTCGTACTTTACCTCTACCGGACTACCTCGTATAGGCTTACTATAAGTAGATCTAGGCTTTCGTATACTCGTCGAAAAAGGGTTTAAACCGTTTACTCTTTATAAACTCTCTTATCTTCTTTATTATCGTAAATCTTAATTCGCGTCTTAGCGCGTCCGGTTTCCGTAACGTTAATATATATTTACTAGCGTCTTTAACTAAGGTAGGTATAACTACGGAAGGCTACGAATAATAACCTTCGGTAAATTAAGAGTAAGGTATGATTAAAGGCTTCCGGTAGTATTATTAATTAATAAATAAGGTATAATTAAAGGCTTCCGGTAGTATTATTAATTATTAAATAAAGTATAATTAAAGCCTTTAGTAGTACTAAGCTTAGGGTAAGGTATAAATAAAGTCTTTAGTAATCGATATTATAATAAGACTACTGGTATTAAAAGAAGAGATAATTAATAAGGCCTTTCGTATATTATACTAGAGTGGGAGCTATAAGAACGTCGGAGTTTTTAGGGGAAAGAGAAGGGAAATAGGGAATTAAGGGGTATACGGGCCTTAGCGAGTTTAGTAGGCACTAGCGAGTTATAATAATACGAAGTGAATGATCGGAAATAATAATTAATTAATAAAAGACCGTAGAAAATATATATACTTTAATAAGGCCTATAGGCTTATATATTTCTACCTTATATCTAATAATAACGGGATACCCTCTTTAACGGAGTAAGACTTTTATATACCTATAGAAATATTAAAGTAGTATGGATATTACTATATATTATATTAGAATTATACTAGTGTAGAATAACGGAATAACCCGCGCCTACTATATCTTTATTATAGGATCGGATATTATAGTTATTATCTAGCTCGTTATTTATTCCACTCTTTTATCTTTTATATTAAATCTTTATTTTATTTACTATCGTAAAGTTATCTTAATTATACGGTACTTATAACTAGGGGCGGATCCTAGAAAACTACTCCTACGTCGAAGCCTTTTAAAGTCCTAATACCTAGGAAGAAGAGATCCCGGTAGTAAATTAAGTTATTTATATTTAATAAGTTAATTATATCTAAGAACGGGGAATTAAGAGATAAATTAACCGGAACCATATTTAATTATAACGCCCGTAGATAAAAGCGAGACTTAAATAAAGATCTAGAGGCGGAAGATACCTTACCTTCTAATAGTCCTAAAAAAGTAAGTAATATATTCTTTTATATAAGAGTTAATTAATAAGAGCTTAGGCTAAGGGAGTTTAATCCTAGCTTAATCCTCCCTTAAACCCCCTCTTATAAGGTAAATCCTTCCTATTAAAAGCTTAGTCGTAGTACTAGCCCTAGCGGAAGGCTTTTATCGTACCCTAGTTTACCGTACCTTAAAAGTCTTCCGTAGCTCCTTAAAAATAGTCTACCGTACCTTAAAAGTCTTCCGTAACTCCTTAAAAGTAGTCTACCGTACCCTAGAAATCTTCCGTAGCTCTTTAAAAGTAGTTTACCGTACCCTAAAAGTCTTCCGTAGCTCCTTAAAAATAGTTTATTATACCTTAAAAGTCTTCCGTAGACCTTATAATAACTAGCTAGAAGATATCTACTATTTATTAAGATAATATAAGGTCTCGTAGTAACTCCTTAATTATATTATAACGGGATAACTAGAGTTAAGGAAAGGCTAAAGAGTTATAAATAAATAAGGATATTAAGTAGGATAAGATTATTAAGAAGTAACCTAAACGGCTTAATAAGACTAAGGAATAGGTATACGCAGAATTTAATCTTCTTACTCGATGTTATTTCTTAGCGTATTTATCTAATACCTACGTTAATAAACCTATACGGGCCGTCTTTCCGGGTATAAAATCTGACGATCCTATATATAGGGAGGCCCGGAAGAGGATTTAAATATATTATAAATAATAAAAAGCGATTATCCTCTCGGCCGTTAATAAATAATAATAACGTTTTATTATAACCTTAAGATTAAGCCGCCGTAACTAGTTTTTAAAACTAGTTACTTTTAAAACCTTTAAGAGTATTATTAATTAAGAGTATAATAAATCATAGCTAGAGTCGATATTCAAATTTATTATTAATATAATAGACTTTAATAAAATCAGATCCGAAGAGCTACGATTCCTAAGATATATATAGCTATTAAAGCCTTCCGTATATATACTACTTTATTTATAATTATCCTAGACGCCTTTCTTTAACTAGTCACTTATTAACGTATAACCGAGTTTTACGAGGAGTAGCCCTTTAATTAATAATAACTTAAATACGATAGGCGGTATCTCCTCGACTTATTTAATACCTTATATAATAAAGATAGCTTTTAATTAAGTATTTATAATTACCTATTAAGGGTTATCCCACGTACGATCTAGAATAAACGCCGATTAAGATTAAATATTAATAAAGACTCGGATACGTCTAATATCGATTTAGATTATAAAGTTAATAGAGTTAATAAAGTTAGAATTAAGAATACTAATACTAATAATATTATAAGTAATTCGGAATAAGATATTACGAGCGGTAATACTAGCGGGGACCTTATTAATATAGAATATATCGCTACTAATAATAGTAATAACTAGGACGATAATAGTAATAACTAGGATAATAATAGTAATAACCAGGTTAATAAGGATGACAGCGATACTTCCGATGATTAATATAATAGGTACTACGGAAGGCTACTATTAATATCCGTATTATTTAGGCCTATATTACTTTTAATATTTATTTACATTCTTACGGTATTTTAAAGTATCTACTTTAACGGAAGGCTTTTATACGACCTTTACTTCTTTATTATTTATAATAAGCTTTATGGATATATATAATATAAATAACCTTTTAGGCGATATGGCTTACGGATATAATACCCTAATAGTATTAAAGTAGTAATTTACTTATAATAATTAATTTACTTATAACGAATAACTTATTTACGACGAATAACTTACTTATAACGAATAATTTATTTACGACGAATAACTTACTTATAACGAATAACTTACTTACGACGAATAACTTACTTATGATATAAACTGTCTGAAAACCGTTTAACGACCGTTAAGAATTTTCCGACGTAATTAATAATAATTAATAGGTTCCCGACCGTCTAATAACGGTTTAAGAACGGTGTTCTAACCGTTAAAAATCCTAAAACCCTCTAGGAACCAGCGTCCAACCATCTTATAACCGAAGTTTAACCGACTTAAGTCTTAGCGGAAGGCCTGGACAGTATTATTATTCGGTAGTAGAGCCAGCTTATCGAAGTTATCGATAAAGTCTTAGATAGGTAGTTCGGGTAATAGTAGGACTTCTAGTATCTCTAGGGGTATAGGCTAATTATTAATACTATTTTAATAATTAAGAAACTTATATATAAGGTCGAATTTATCTATATTATTAATGAAATCGAATAAAGAATTAGTAATATAGATAGTATCCTAAAAAGTCAACGGAGTTAATTATATCTATATTTTCAGACTTACCTATTAGCCTGATTTTATAATATTATCGAGAATATTAAGATACTCGGAGGTTATATCCTAATTTAAGAATACTAAGGACTATTCTTCGCCGAGTATTAATTACTTTAGTAGATTATCGAAACCCTACTCGGAACGCGCTCTCTTAGAACTTTTCGTAATTCGGAACTATCGAGGGTCTATATTAACGGATGGCTTCTCGTAGTTTTATAATTACTAAGGTTAAGGGACGAGTATATAAGGTATAGTAGAAAAAGTAGTTAAAATTATACTTAAAGCTTAGAATTTAGCTTTTTAAAAAAATACTTTATAGTATTAAGTATTAGTATCTAGTAGATATACTATAGATTATATAAGAGTATTATACCGCGAGATAATTACTATTTATCGTGATACTACCGTCCGAAAGGAAATAGCCTCTATATATCGCTTAAGTCATACTTCTTTAGTTTCTCTAGTTTCTTTAACTTCTCTAGCTTCTCTAGTAAAGTACTTTATAAAGTCGTATTCCTATAGATTTTTTACTTTTATATTTAAATACCTATATCCCGCTATCTTTTATAGAATTAGAGGGGCTACTCTCCTCTACGCTTATTTTATATAACTTAATATATAGCGTTAGGGTCGGAGGGATAGTAGAGAATACTAGTTTCGGTATCTATTACTAAAGTTATAATACTTATAGTATAGCGCTAGCTAATAGTTACTCGAGGATCGATAAATAATATTTCTAAATATAATACGAGAGTATAAGTCCTAGGAACGGCGTTATAGATAATATATATCTATTAGATAAATATTCGATCTTATAACCGGTAATAGAGAAAAATACTAAGTTCGGTAGAGCTGATTAATTTTATAGGGTTAAGACTAGTTTCGAGTTCCCCGCCTAAAATCCCCGCCGTTCCTTTCTCTAAGGTATTAAATAAGGTCTTTAGTTTATACTAGACGTATTAATTACTTTTATATAACTATAGTAAAGTAGAATAAGCCCTCGAAGAAAGGTATATAAAGCTAGCCTAGAAGCTAGCCTAAACTAGTTATTCTACGTTATATTAAGCCTTTACTAGATTCCTAGCCTACTAAAAAGCGAAAGATACTAGATAGAACGCTAACGCCTAATCTATATCTATCTCGACGACGTAGTACTAGCGGAGCTAGGAGTCGCTCTAGGTCTAAAGGAGGAGGCTTAAGGACGAATGAAATCGTAAACTTTCTCTATTTATAATTCCCTATATAGGATACTCTATATTTATTTAATATTAATCCGTATTTTAGAGCTTTAGGACCGTGAGAGATAATAAAATAAATAACTTAAATACTAATAAAATTAAGGCTAGACTATAATAATTAAGTAGTAATAATAAAGTAGAGAATCCCGTATATAATAACGGGTTAGACTAGGATAGTTAAAATTAAGATAAGGATTAAAACGGGGCCGAAGATAAAGAAATCGATAATAACTATAACTCGGAATTAAATAAGGTATTATAGGCGGCGGTTACTATAAAAGTATCTAATTTAAAATCGAAATCTAGGACGGCCTAGTATATAAGGGAAAAACGAGTTAATAATATCGCTATAGGAATTAAAAATAGAAGTTCTAAATACTCTATAAATATTAAAGCTAGTCTAGTAAATCTTTAAGAAATTTAACACTTAGAGATACTTTACCGATTTAATACTTAACCGTATAAACGGTTAATTAAATAAGTATAGGGCGATAATCTAGGTATTAAAGAATAAGAATAAATAACCTCTATATTTTAGTTATCATGGAATACTTTAAATTAGAAGTCGAGGTCGGTGAATTCTATAATTATAAATTCCTTTCTATTTATCCTTATTAATCGTTAACGCTTCTAAGGATAAGGTTAAAGAGTAGATCGAGAAGAATATAATAAAATTAATTAAATTATATTATGATACTAAAACATTAATTAATATCTTTAAAGCCTACTACTCTCCGTCTAATTTTAACTACGTCTTTACCTTCGCGAGGTAATATACGGATATTTTAGAGACTAATAAAGATAAGTATTAGTATTTCTATTTTAAGTGTTTATATTCTTTCGAATTATCTAGTAATTATCGCTGACTGTAGTATTAGCCGTTTTCACGATATTTACGGTAAAGGTTAAATTATATATCGACTAGAAGGCCGATCCGAATATATTTACTAAATCGCCTTATACTCGAGATAAATTACTACTCTAGTTTAATAAAATAGCGAAGTCACCGAAATACTAGTATAATCCTACGAAGCTAGTACGCGTTACGCCTAGAGGCCGCCGTTATAATAGGGATACTAGCGACTCAATTCTAGATCTAGATAAGGATAAAGAATATTTCTTCGTTGGTATATTATTACTATCTTTACTACTTTATATAAAGGTATAGTTAACCTAAAGGTTAAAGACACGTCGCTAACTATACTTTATAAATTATATAGTATTATAATTTTAATCCGTGGGAGCCTTTAGAGCCTTCGCTTCTAAATATACTTCGGACGATATAGTTTATATAATTTAGAGAGTAGATAATACCCTTTTAGTATATATATAATTCTGGTCTTTAATAATTATTCTTAATTTCTATATATCTAGGATTTACTCTTATATCTAGGGGAGGCCTTTTATACTTTTTCCTATAACTTATATATTATACCCTATATAGTAAATCGGAGTAATCTTATTTAGTTCCTGTTATTATCTACTACCTACTACTAATGATAATATAGCGTTAATATATAGGACCGAGGTATAGTACTAGAGGAGAGTACTAGATTATATTATCGATAATATAATACGGAAATCTAATGACGATTCTTGCTATGAATAAAGTTATACTACGTTAGATAGAGTATTTAAATTATAGTATTTAAATCCTAAACCCAAGACTACGCTATATCTAGATAATAACGAAGTCGGTAATCCTAAAGACTAGGGTATTGAATATACAGCGCTCGCCGAAGATAAAGTACTATATACTATTAATAATATATTACTAACGACGCACTAATAACGTACTACAAAATATTTATTATCTACGACTAATAATATACGGTTAAAGACTCACGGCTGAAAATCTACCTAATATTAATAGTATTCTTTTAGTACTGTACTACTAGTATAGTATTCCTAACCTAATACTCTTGATATAGTATTCTTAAGACTACACTCCTGATATCGCTAATATCAAAGACGTATTCTTAAAAACTATACTACTAAAACTTATTCTATTGAAAACTATACTATTAAAACCTATTTTATTAAAAACCATACTACTAATACTAAAACGCATTCTTGAAAACTATACTACTAAAATCTATATACTTTACTAAGGTAAAAATAACCTATTTATTAATAATCTATTAATAGTCTGTCAACTGCTAACGTACTATAATTATAAGTTAATTTTTATAGTCGTAGAAGCACTGCTAGCAGGACAAAAATAATATATTAATAGTCTATTCACTATATATTTACAATAGATTCACATAGGCCTAACTTATCGTTTTCCTTAACTACTTTTTACTAATTAATAGAGAATTCAATCATAGTTACCGGGTATAAAGGCGACCCTAAGGTACCTATTATTACGTATATTAATAATCCGATAATTAATTAATATATAATTAAAGAGGTAGGCTTAGCCTAGTAACCTTTATCCGTAAAAATAAACCTAATTATTAGGTTTATTAAAACTCCTATAACTTTAACCTTAATATTTTATATATTATAATTCTTAAATATCTTTTCTAGGTAAACCTCCTAGTTAAAAGATAATATACGATTAAGTATTTAAGTTAAATAATAACGGCCTTCCTAATACTAATAATTAATATATTATCGATATATAGGGTAATAATTAACTAGGTACTATAATTAAAGAAGATATTAAAGTCCGCGCTTAGAGGTATAAAACCTAGTTTAGCGAGAAAGATAATAAAGGTAATATATTATATATAAGGGGATTATTTAAGCCTATATAGAGTACGTTTTAATAAATATATACGGCCTAAACTATTACTAAATCCGGTAAATTATTCGATATAAATTTTATCGTTATCGATCTCGCTATAAAGAAACGTAGTTTATATAGTTATTTATTCGAGCTTTAGGTCGAACGCTATGATAATAATAAATAGTACTTTATAGTTTATAAACTTAAATATAAAAGTAAATATCTCGTTAAAATTGATTCCTTAATATTATTTGAAACTATATATAACCTAGCGGGCTTTATAGCGAGTTATCTCGCTAGTAACACTACGTTTAAATTTATAAACTTATTTACCGCGAAGGATTTTTTTATTATAGGGTAGGTTAGCTAGTATTTAGGTATTATTAATTAAAAATAAATTAATTTCGGCCTTTATATTAAATTATTAGTATATTTTATTTAGGGTATTAACTATAGCTTCTTTATATATTTTAGGCTCGTATAATTTATATAGTAATACCTTAACTAATAATATTATTAGGTCGGGGGAAATGGTAGGTTCGCGTAGTTTTAAATACCTATTAAATACCCTTATTAATATTACGGGCGAGGCGGAGGCGGGGGAATATTAGGCCGGATTTATATTATCTAATAAATTAGAGCTCGAGGAATCTAATATTATTACTCGCGATAATATATCGTTTATAGTTAATAGTTATTATAACGCCTATAGGCTAGGGCTAGGTATATTAATTTTTAGTTTTAATAATTATAACGAGATAGCGCGTTTAATTAGTCGCTATAAAGGGGTTATAATAAATTTAGAGCTACTATTATTATACCCGTAATCGTCGATATTTAATTCTATATTAATAGGAGGTTTATATAAATTTAAGGTACTTTTATATTTTATTATAATATCGCCCCCTTAACGGGGAATTATTCTAGAGATCTTATTAACTAACGGTACTTATATCGTAGTATATTTATTTTTAATATAGCGCTCCTCGGTCTATTAAACCTAAATAAAGCGGAGTATTTTACCCGTAGGTATTAATATTCGGTAGAAATGATTACCCTCGTATTTAACGAGGGCGCCTTTAGTACTATATTAAATAAACTTCTATTAATTTTCACCTATAATATAAAGGTCTTAATATAGGCCGATTTAACTAATATTACGTAATATAATGAATTAAAACGTATTCTAATAGAGCCTTTATAGGGCGTAATATTTATTATAATTTTTAAAGACCGATTTCGGAGCTAATTTATAATCGAGATAAACTCTAGAATTAATATTTTATTAAGGCCGTTATTATTTAATAGGGTATATACTTTCTAGAGTAAAGTTTAATTAATATATTTTAATATATTATTTATTTAAGGGTTCCTAGGGATAAAGTAGCTCTAGACGATATTATATTTATATTAATAATCGGCGAACGCCCTATTAATATATATAAGATCCTTATCGGTATAAAGATAATAGACATAGTAGTTATTATATTCTTTAACGGGTCTATAACTACGAAAGGCGCTAAATATATTTATTTTATTAGGTATAAAGTAATAGTAGCTATACTTAAGTTTATTATTAATATAGGTAATTATAAAGCCGAAGTTATAAACCCTAAAATTAATAATATTACTATAAATAACGTTATATTCGAAACGGCCCTTTCGTAGGCTACGTTTATACGAATAAATATATATCTTTATAACGTTATAGGTCTTATAGCCGTTATCGCCCTTAATTTTTAATAGTTCGATATTATTAACTATTTTAAATAACCGTACTATATTATCTTTCCCTAAATAACCGAGTCTCTCGTACTATTAGGTTAGGGCTTCAGCGTTAATAATAGTTAATATTAACTACTATTAATTTTATATAGAACGTAGAGGTTATAGTTTTATAGGATTATAATAATTCTTTTAAATTCGATAGAGATCCCTCTAGAAATAAAACTTAAGGGGTAGCTAGCTCGTTAAAGTTTAATATAAAAAATAAGATTAAAATCGTTATTAGGAATATATATAACGTTATTAATTTTAAGGTATTATACACTTTTATCGCCTAAATATAATAGCCGAATAACGCCGTTATTATATAGTATTAGGCCGCCCCTAAAGTTATTAATATTATCGGCGCCTTTAAGTTTATCGTATTTTATAAAAGTAAAGCGATCGTAGTTAATATAAATAATAATACCGGTATCTAAGACTTAGAGTTTAGAAATATTAACTATAATACCTACGAGGGCGTAGTAGTATTTTATATTTCTTAAATTAGAATTACCTCCGGTATTAAACCTCTAGCGCTTATTTAATTTATCGAATTTATTATCTTTACTCTTATTATTTTAGCTTTTATTATTATCGTTATTATTTTTAATAATAATATTATTATTACCTTTACCGCCGCCTCTACCGCGGCTACCTTAACCGCGCCGGCTACGGTCGCGCTAGTTATTATAATTAAGATTATTATACTAGGGTTTATTATAAATAGTATAGTACTATACTCGCCTAATAAAGTTAGCGTAGTAAAAGTACGATCGAATAATTCCTTTTTAATTAAGCCCTTAGATACGTTATAGTATTAAAGTATATACTATAAATATTAATTAATTATAACTAGCGCCACTAGCCTATAAGTATAATATATTACGGAAGCGAGAGATCGCTATATTTAAGGTAGTTTTAGTAATACTATTAATATTAAATAAATCGTACTCTTTAGCGAATATTTTATAGTAGCGTTAATAATTAACTTTAAGATTATAATAGAACTACTAGACTATAAAGTTATTATTAAATTTGAGGTAATTAAAGTTATGGAGCTCGTTATAAACCTCTGAAAATTTATTAATATAGTCGCTAGGACTATCGTACTAACTAGTAGTAAATTAATTAAATTTAATTAATACTTTATATAGGTAGCCGGAGTCATAAAGTTTAAATTCGTTTATAATAATCGTTTTAGCTATAATAGCGACCTTATTATTCTTAATCTTAACGTAGGTCATAGGGGTAACGGTATAACGGAGGATATTATAAATTATCTTATTATTAGTAAATTATTAATACGTAGTATCGATATTATAGTTAAGTTTATTTACGTCTAGTTCTAGGGCTATAGTAGGTAAATCTTTAAAATATTCCTATAAGTCTATTATATTAAAATTATTATATATATCCTACTTCTATTTAATAAAGCCTTTTATTAAATTTAAGATTTCGACCTTAATAAATACCTAAATAATTTTTACGAATACCGATATACTAGCGGTAACCTAGGTATAAGGCCGAATAATTTAGTATTATTAAGCGGTTCTAATATTAATTTAAAATAACTAAAGCTGGCGAAAAAGTCGGATCGATAATAATATATATATAAGGTATTAACGTCTTTTTTATCATTATATATATATATTTTATTATAAAGGTAGTCGACTATTTACTTAATCTATTAAAAGGTACGGAGCTAAAGTCTTTAAAGAGTATATTACTATTTAGTAATTAAATAGGGAGGTTTAACCTTAAGTTACTTTAGGTTTTATTTTCGTTTTAATAATTATTACTATTATAATCGTTCTAAATAACGAGGCTAAAAGTTTAGAGGATAGTATATTTAGAGTTTAACTCGCTATTACTTTATATAAGGGAATAAGGGTAAATTATTTTAATAATTATTTTAGTAATAAGAGTTATAATCGTAACTACGACCTATAATTATAGTTTATAATATTTTTCCCCCCGACTACGGAGTTATAAGTCTATTCTTAGCTACTAATACTATTAATATTATTAACGCTTATTTTTTTAAGGCGGTAAACGAGTTATAATAGTAATTAGTTACGATTATTCTAGGTTTTAAAAAGACCTTATAAACTTAAAATTATAATACGCTAGTAATAATTATAATAAGTTATATAAAGGTATTAATAATAATAAATAACTATCGTATATAACTACCCCTAAGGTATTTATTTAGGTATATATAAAATACGCTAATATTAACTGATTACGGCGATTAGTTATTTTCTAGTAGCGTACTTCGTTTATTAACTATTTTCTAGCGGTATATAAACTCTTTATAAACGATAAACTACTTTCTAGCGTATACTATATAGTACGATTAACTATTTTCTAGTAGTTATATATATAGTCTAGGTCATTCCCTAGTAGAGGCGGGGCCGGCGGAACTATATTCTATATACTAAGGCCCTATTTTAAAAATTTCTTACGGGCGTAATCTAATACACCCTAAATATAGTTACGATAATGTAATAACGCCGTATTACTACTATTAATCCTATAATGATATAGCGAGTACGTAGCGGATATATATATAGAGCCCGGGCTCATAACCTATTAAATTATAATAAGTAGAAACACTTCTTAATTAATTATCTATAAAGGATGAAAGCGAATATACGTATAAGACCCTAATATCAAGTATTACTAAGTATTTACTTAGTTAGTAGTTACTAAATAGTCTTATACTCCTATATTTCAATAAATACGGTTAACCTTCCGTTCTTTTCTCGCGTTATATTTATTAATTTAGTAGTAGTAGTAGTTTGAATTATATATTTAGTTATTATAAAATACGCGGCTTTATTTATTTTCTTAAGAACTTCTACCTATTTAATTCTTTCTATTATCGTTATACGAAATAGCCGCTGAATCTTTAGGGTAATATATTTACAGGCGTTACCGTAACCCTAATTTTACTATTTTTACTAATACAATTAATAGTTACTTCGGGTGGCGTAATCGGGCGAATAATAATATTATATTATTTAAATAATTCTACCTATAGCTATTTACGAGGAAAATATTTTAATACTATTTACGGATTAAATAATAAAAGACTTAATACGGCCTAGGTTTTTCAAATATTTATAGGCGTAATTATATCTCGTTTAACTAGTCGGTATAACTCTAGAAAATCGACCTTATCGATAGAATAATAAGTACCGAGTTATATTATACGATAAACGTAGTTTTTATATACTATTAATAGCGGCCTAAAAATATCGACGTTAAGTAGTTAAAATAAATAAATAGTATAAAGAGGTAAATATAGGACGACGATTTTATAGCGGATATAATATTTAAACATAGTAGTCGAAATATAAAATATATACCCGTTAATATATAATAGACGATATTTACTCTTTTAAATCATAGACGTCTCTTTATTAAAGTACCGCTTAATCTAGTTTAAATAAATCTCGTTTTTAATCTAGTTATTTTATTAATAAATATATAGGTTTTAGGAAAAGCCTTATTCTAAACCTTTTATTAAAATATTATTTTAAAAATAACCTAGGAATTTAAAACGCTATTAATTATAAAAATATACTCTAGAAGAGATACCTACTCCCGATTATTATATTATATTATATACTTTTTCCTTTAGTCCGCTAAGACTATAATACGAAGTTTAGTAATAACGCCCTATATTATACTCTTCTCGTCTATATTCTAGATATCCTTATCTTAGATATAATATTAAATACGAAGTTCTTAGAAAAGCTGGAATTAATAGTAAAGAATAGTAGGATCTTAAACTAGCGTATACTCTTTATTAAAAAGTAGTATATATATAGTTCTAATTTAGGGGTAATGTTTTATAAATTTTTAAAACTAATTAATACTAATTTTTAAATTATTACCTCTTTTTTTTAAATAACTCTTTTATTATTATTTAATATATTTACTCTACTCGGGGCAAGTTTATAAACGTAGGATCTAATTTAGAAATATTATCTCTTCTTCCGGTATTAGTTTTTACTATTATTATTACCGAATTAATACTAGCTACCTACTATTAATCCGTTCCTATAGAGAGGTCCTAGGGATATCGTATTACCGAGTAATTTTATATTATAAAAGAGCGCCCTTTATCTTTTTCTACCGTTTATAGGCTAGCTTAATACGCTCTTCGAGCGATAGAATTAAAAATTCCGACGATATAAGGGGCTATGAGGATGTTAGTAGTAAATTATAGAGTTAAAAGAGTTAATTTTTAGAATAAAAAAATCGAAAAATAATTATATACGCTAGTGGCCTTATAGGGCTGGCCGACTAGGCGGGTTAATCGACTAGGTAATAAACTCCTCTAATATTAACATTTTAAAAAAAGGCCTAGGTACTTTATACTCTAGGATTGAAAAGTAATATAAAGTAGTAACCGTTATAAAAAGAAGAAAGAACTAAATAAATATTATTATAAATATTAAAAAATATTAAGATATTAAGATTATTAACTAGAGAGTAAAAGACTACGTCGGCAAAACGAAAAGTGGCTCGATCGTGGTTTAGGGCGCTCGACGGGCGCCCCGGGAGCCTTAAACGCGATACCTATCTACCGACTCGACAGGCGCCCGAGGTATATAGCCAAGGGGCCTAGGGCCACTCGGGCGTATACCGAGTAAACCTAAAACCGCCACTAACGGGCACTAAATTAGGGGTGCGCTATTAACTTTAGACCCCCGTTTATGGCCCCTGTTTATAGTTATGGCCCTATTTCATTTATGGCTATGGCCCTATTCCATTTATGACTATAGCGTATTCTATGGTCCTATCGCTGTCGCTACCCCCTAACTGTTACTATCGTACCCATAAACCCCTGACGTATGCCTTGGCGTATGGCCTGCGTATTACCCCCGCGAGGATTTCGCCTGAATCGATCGATTCCGGGGATCAAAACTTACTGGCGTTAAGGGTGGTTCCGGGGGGTCGCTACCGTCGATAGGGGCGATTACAGAATATTAAAATTTTAGGTGGTAAATTATATGATTTTCTAAGGCCAAGGCCCCTGAAGCTCCGGGCTTAAATTACGCTCGTTAGGAGCCCGATACGTGTCTTATAGCGGCCTCGGGCGCCCGTCGAGCGCCCGTCGAGCGACTTAACGCTCGAAGGGTACTCGGCGGGCGCTCGACGGGCGCTCAGGGCCGTTCGGGCGCCCCGAGCCTACCTCGGGCGCCCGAGGCAGCTTACCTAATGACCCCGAGCCGCTGGAGCCGGTTTTCGATTTGCCGACGTAGGCCCGTTAATAATAACTAAATAAATAAAAAAGTTATAAGGCGATAATCCCTATAGGGACTATTGATTTAATATAGAAAGATAATTCATTTAAGAATTAATTCGATTATTATAATTAACTAAAAAAGACCTAAAACTTTATAATAATATAATTAAAAAATAGTAAAATCGGGCTTAATAAGTTTTGATATTATAGAAAGATATTTATAATACGTAGTACTAGCTACTAATATAAATAAAGGAAATAAAATAAAAAATATATATTATTATTATACCCGGAATTAACTAGGGGGAGGGCGGAGCTAATAAAATAAATATATATATATAATTTTAAAAGAATACTACCTTAATATAAATCTAAGATATATATATAATTATATAATAAATAATAAAGACGGGATAACTCGGCTAATTCTCCTTTATTAAAGAATAATTAATATAATCTAAATTATTACCAGGACTTAACGAGATATCTAGGTTTATAAAAAAAGAAAGAAAAGAAAGAAACTATCGGCTAAAAGATAATAAATACCGATTATTTAATAAATTTATAATAGAGCGGCCGCCGAGTCTTTAAGATAAATAAATAAAATTAAAAAGATTCAAGTAGAAAAGAGGTAGAAAAAAAGAATAAATATTATTTTAGAATAATTATAACTAAGAGCTATTAACTAGTAAAGAGAGGAAATAATTTATTAATAAATTAAAGTTTTTAATTAGCGAGGGTTTTTTAGTAATTAATAAATACTACTAGTAGTTTTACTAGGAAAAAGATTAACGGAACTCTCTTATTAATAAAGTAGTTTTACTAGAGTAAGTATATAAATTAATTAATTAATTAATTAATCTCGTATACCGCTTTAATATCCCGGAAAATTAGAAGATTTATAATATGTTTTTAATAATATAATTAAAGTAGTATTCATTACTAGATAAAAACCCTTATAATATCTACAAAAGTGTAAGCGACTCTAAGAATCCTAATTTACTCGGAGCGCTTCATCGGTAAAGCGGTGAGCCCGTATTCTACCGAAAAAGGCGGAAAAGGCGCTTAGATCTATTTAGCTCATATACTAGCCCTAGAGATCGATTTAACACCTACTTTCGTCTAAAGTATCTAAATACGCATTTAGTACCTCGATTTATTTTAAATATATTTAAATAAATAGGAATAAACTAGTCTAAATAGTACCGGTAGATAATTAGATATATATAATTATAAGTGAATTATATAGTCTATAATACCGCGCTAATTTAGGGAGTATTACGCGCGTATATAATTTTCGTGAATCGACGTAATTTAAAATCTAAATTAAATTAGCGTGGTTATAGCGCTCTATATAGCCTTAGCGAGCTACCCGGCGCTAGTAGAAAATCACGGATTTAAAATCTTAAATCCGAAGTTACTATTTTTAGGATTTTTATTTAAAATAATTTTTTTTTTTTTTTTTTAAACGTTGTCTTTTCGTTATTTTTCCGCCTAAAGCCGGTAAAATGCGCATTTAGTACCTCGACTCTTCTCGTGCGGTCTCCCGCTTTGCCGATGTCAGGCCCGCTCGCGAGCGCTAAAATAGCTTAGATTTAATCAGGGATTCTCAGGCCCGCTCAGGGTTATTTAGGATTCTCAGGCTCGCTCAGGCCCGCTTAGGGCCGCTCAGGGCCGCTCAGGATTATTTATTTACATGGCCATTACTACTGCTATAGATATACGCGCATACATGGCCATTGCTGCTGCCATAGATATGCGCATACATGGCCCATAGATATGCGCAT
>JAABUK010000219.1_pt1 | contig 135408 bp, 119 predicted proteins | sample 5559141 | NCBI WGS metagenome assembly JAABUK01 (sample SAMN10711869, study PRJNA513367) | rock metagenome | isolation source: Antarctica rocks | place: Antarctica: Victoria Land, Pudding Butte nord | collected 2016-01-03 | reverse complement strand
GCACACTTTTGATTTGAACGGTGCCGTAAATTTGCGGCGATTTGTCTTACTCATTTTTCAGGTTTTAAGTTTACTAAGTTCTATCTTAATTACCTGTCTGAAAAATGGGGAGTATTATAGAGTTGTGTAAAGCCATACGAATTAAACGGGAAAATTTCGTGAGATATTCAGAAGCTTCTTCTGTTTTATTAATTAAAATATACCGGTTGATAGAACTTAAGCAATTAAAAATAAAATGCGGATTCATTTGAGCACGAAGCGCCTGGAGTTCAAGTTCGGTTGCTTTCTGTCGAAGTTCAGCTTGTGCCCTTTCACTTTGAAGGCTTTCGTTTTTACGTTTGAGTGAAATAGTTCTAAAAATGAAAATGCTCAATGTAAGAACAAATAGAATGCTGCCAATAAGTACATTTCTAATTAACGTTTCACTTCTAAGTTGCTGCTGCTGAAGGGAGAGCTGCAGTTGATTTTCTTTTACCAATAATTGCCCTTGCTGTTTTTGGTTTTCCAGTTCCCGTTGTATTTGAATGAGCGCCAGTTTTCTTTTGTATTCTTCAGGTGCCAGTGAATCACTTAAAGATTTATACAATTGGCTAAAGTGATATGCTTTTGTATAATTATTGGTTTTATCATAAATATCTGTGAGTGTACCAATAGCATTTTTCCATTCCAAAAGTGCATGTATTTTTTGTGCTGCCTGCACTGCTTTATTTGCATAGTACAAAGCAGCATCATAATTTGCTATAGCAAGATAAATACGGCTTAATCCATTTGCGTGCCGCGCCAGCGATATAGTATGATTACTTTTGTTTGAGAGATGAAAACCATTTTTAAAATAAGGCATCGCCTTATAATACTCACCTTTTGCGGTGTATAAATGACCTAAGAACATATCCTGGTCAATATCACCCGGATAAAAACCTACAACTTGCGCAACCTGCATCGCTGAGTCAATCTCTCCAAGTTGTAAATATGCTTCGCCTGCTTTTAATAAACCCCACTGGGTTACCCATGATGAAATTTCTTTTGATTTATATATGTTGGGGTAAAAGCGGGTAATTATGCGCATATATTCTAAAGCAGTTTCAGGCATGTCTGCTCCAAGAAATAAATTAGCCAGATGAGCAGCTGTTTGAATTTGTGCAAGTGTATCCCTGGTTTTTTGAGCAAGCTCAGAAGCATCCTGCCCATATTTATAAGCATTTTTATAATCTCCTAAATCAAAATAACTATGCCCCTTCCATTCAAGACTGCCTATTATATCAGAAGTATCATTAATTTTTCGAAATGCTATCAGCGATGAATCATAATATTTGATTGCCTGTTGGTTGTTGCCAAGTTCATGAATACAATCGGCAAGTGATGCCATGCAATCGCCAAGCATTTTATTTTCACCAGCTTCTTTTAAAAAGGGCATGGCTTCGATGAATTTGGAAATGGCATGATGGAGATCTCTCTTATCAGATAATACTTCACCTGTGTTAAAAAGAGCAATGCCGGTTCCTTGGATATAATTTATTTGCTTTGATAATTGCAGGGCTTTACCGGCAAATTCCCCTGCTGAGATTATGAGATTGCTGTCATTTACATTTTGTTTTTGGTTGAAATACAACCTGGAAATTTCATTTAAAATATTTACCTGCTGTGTATCTTTTGCAACAAGCAAGACTTTTTTTAAACTATCTATATGCAACATACCAACATATTGTTGCGCCAGCCCGGATAAAGTGCTTACAAGAATAAATAACAGTATTGCAAAATATTTTCGCATGTTCAATATTTCTTATTAATCAATTGAAAAATATCATTGGGAAAAAAACCAGAAATTATATACTGATTCCCAACAGATTGATTTGCTGCTGCTACGAAAGTTAATGCAAATCTGACATAATCACGTCATGTTATCACATTGTTCCTAAAGTTTAAAATTATGTTTTTAAAAGAAAGATCAATCAGAGAAATTCTGATTGATCTTCTAAAATCAATTAATTTTTTAGATGAAGCTGGTTAACTAAATCACCGATCTTCTTTCCCTGTATTAATCCAACGGCAATAGAAGGAGAATAATGTATGCCAGCCAAAAGTCTCGAACGGCCAGCTTCTTTAGCATACTCTTCAAATGAATTGAAGGAACGGGTACCGTAACTGTTATCATAAGAATGATCAGTGAATTTATAATTCTTTCCAAAAATCTTTTCCAATACCGTTGCACTTGCCGAAGATACAGCAGCATGTGCTGCAGAATATTCGGGTGTGGGAGGGTTAGGAAGTACACTATTCCAGGTAGCATTCCCCATTACATTTCTGATGTATGAAACCGGACGAATAAGATTGTACTTATATTTTGTTTTAAAGTTCGATATGATTGCATCGTTCATTGCAATCCCATGCAGTGCATATGCAGCCACTGCTGCAGAAAGGTCCATTTTACTATCATCAATTAGTTGAGTGAGAATATTAGTAGCATGAGCGGGCACGTTAAGGTTGCCTGGCTGATCTCCCCAAAATTTAGCAATAGTCGAATCTTCATGTGAAAGCAATAAAGAAATAGTATAAAGTTCATTTACCATTTGGTAAAAAGGTGATTTGACATCTTCTGAATATGCTAAAGGCGGACCCGGTTGGGTAAGTTCTGCACTATTTGCTATAAAGCTGCGGTTATCACCCCAATGAGGAAGTACAGCCGGGCCAAAAGCAGGAGGGGTAGGTATCCATAAACCTGGTCCTGTAGGGGGAACATAAGCAGGATCAACAATATGTTTGTAAGCTTCATGTCCGCCATCTGTTTTTGACCACTCAAAGATAGCGGCTGCCACTTTTTGACCGTAAGCGACAGCATTTTGTATTTTGTCTGCATCTGACTCATTTTTAAACTGTGCAGTAAAAGCTGCTTCCATTGAGTCGATGGTAATCTTGTTGGCAGGGGAAGTGCTTTCAAAAAAATTCTTTGTTATTATGGCCATAGCTGCATTGACAGAGGCAGGCCAGAAATACTTTTCTTTGGTTTTATCAGGAATTACCGGACTTCCGCCTATTTGGGATAATAAAGATCTATAGCCTGGACTTCCGGAGGATAAAGCTTCATAAAGAGTAATTCCGGCATAACCAAAAGATCTGTCGGAGACAACAGAATTATACCCTGCCGTAGTTCTCGTTAGCTTTATATGGAGTTGCATCCACGCATTAGCTACATCAGCAGAATATTTTTTAGGGGAAGGATCAGGGAAATCATGTTTCTTGCAATTCGAAAACGCAGTGATAAGAATCGCAATAGATACAAGGAGTCTTACTTTCATAAAAGCAGTTTTAAAATAATTAAAAAATTTGAAATCGCAGTAAAACTATCCCGCAAGTGAAGTCGTGCATATATAGATTGCGTAATTGGGTGCAATAGGGTGTAACTATGTGGTTTGAATGTATAAATGGGGATTGAAGTGGTGAGAGATTCCTTAAATTATTTTTCTGCTGCATAATTGAAACATTTATTCAACTATGGGTAATAAGTATTGATATTGTAGAAAATGATATTGCTTTTGAATCTATGATTCTTATTACAAATAATATTTGATCTGCATTTTGATTGGCAAATTTTCACAGTAATCATGCAACTAAAAGCTGCCAATTACACACCTGGAAACAACACTGTTTTTCACGCCTCTACTGCATGCATTTTAAAGATGCAAAATTATCGGCTGCTGCCGAAGACGAAAGATTTACGCATATAAAACACGGTAAGCTTCCTGTTCCTTTCAGTACTTACGAACTTCCTCATCATACCATGAATGATAATTATCAAGGTGCGGAAAAACATTGAATCATTTTTTATAAATCATAGCAACATCAGTTGTAATTCCCTTTTTATCTGCTTACTATACTATCTACAGGGGCAATAAAATACAGGATATCGTTTTTTCGAATCAAATATTTATCCCGCAATTTCTGCATCAACTTCCTTAAAATGGGGTTTTTTTAATTATCGGGAATAATTACAGATTTGGGATTATGCCTTTTAAGGTTATCCTTTTGACTTAAACACGTATGCTTTACGTTAGTTATTGTCTTACTTCGCTTTATGTTACTGACAACAATCTAAAAAAGGAGTTTCCTGGGTTGTTTTGGCTAACAAATAAAATTCTATCCAATATTCACCATGAAAAACATTTATCACTATGAAAACGCTTAACCACGCATCAGACAATCAACTGGTAAAATCTTTCCAGGAAGGCAGCAACTGCGCCTTAGAAGTTTTGGTAAACCGCCACAAGGACAAAATTTTTACGTCTATCAACATTCTTGTAAGAGATAAGTATCTCGCCGAAGATTTATTCCAGGACGTGTTTATTAAAATTATTGATACCCTTCGCAACAACCGGTATAACGAAGAAGGTAAATTTTTGCCATGGGCTATGCGTATCGCACACAATCTTTGCGTAGATCATTTTCGTAAAGTAAAGCGCACACCCATTATTACTACCAGTGATGACCGCGATATTTTTGAAGTTATAAATGTAGCGGAAGCAGGTGCAGACAAAGCAATGATGCAGGTACAAAGTCACAACCACGTACGGCAAATACTCGATATGCTGCCCGAAGATCAGAGAGAAGTAATTATTTTTCGTCACTATGCAGATCTGAGTTTTAAAGAAATTGCAAAAATGACCGATTGCAGCATCAATACAGCTTTAGGACGAATGCGTTATGGTTTGTTGAATATGCGGAAAATAATAGCAGAAAAACAAATTGCATTATAAAAAAATTTACTAACAAAATTTATACAGAAAAAACTTACAACAGAATTTATACAGAAAAAACTTACACTCATTAGCTGCTGTTGAAAAAAAGGCCTCCAATAATATGGAGGTTTTTTAGTGTAAAAACTTTTTCGTAACGAATTACACAAATAAATTTTCAGCTAATCAGCCAGAGACATAAGACGTTCAAAATTAATCTCAGTATAATCTTCGATAATCAAATCTGCTTCATTCAATTCCTCCCGTTTGTGAGAAGTAGTAATTGCCACCACTTTCATTCCGGCAGCTTTACCTGCTGTTATACCTGGGAGAGAATCCTCAAAAACAATACAGTTGGCAGCAGCAGTATGCAAAGCCTCTGCAGCTTTTAAAAATATCTCCGGATCGGGTTTGCCTTTCTTAATATGTGCCGAATGTATAATTTCTTTAAAATATTTTTTTATCGGTACGTGCTCAAACATGTAATCAATGTTTACCTGTACGCCAGAGGTTGCAATAGCCATAGTTACATTATGAGTTTGCAGGTCTTTTAAAAATTTGGGCAGGCCGGCTATGGGCGCTATTTCTTTTTCATACATTTTGCGGTATATTTCCTCTTTTTTCAGATAATGGATTGATGCTTCTTCTTCTGTCATACTTTTTTTGTACAGGTGCACTACTGCGTCGGCATTGGTTCTTCCGCTTATATATTTTTTAAAATCTTCATCCGAAATTTCCATCCCGTCGTCTTTCAAATATTTTTTCCAGGCTTTTAAATGAAATTCATTATTATCTAATAGGGTACCGTCAAGATCGAAAATAACAGCTTTTATTGCACTCATTGCTTCTTTTTTACACGCAATATAATTTTAAAAAAAATTATGTTTATAAACTGATTAATCATGCAGAAAGAAAAAGCACTTTACATACTTTCACCATTTCAACTATAAATAACTTTGTAACTTAATTTCCGGCTTTTCGTAAAGCTTCCTGATTAAAAAAGTAAACTTAGTTTAATAAGGTTTTTTCTACAATAATTATTAAAAAAGTAAAAGCCTGTACATTTATTTACATTTGCCCTTAATAGTAAGAATTTTGAATAAGCACCCGCAAACAAGTGCAGTAACCGGATGAAAATAAATAATATACTCTCAAGAGATCTTCTTGCAAGCCGGCGCAACAAGCTTATCATTTCTATAATTGCATCCGCCATCGTCTTTTTCATCAGCAGATACTCGGCTTCAGGTATTATTTCTTTTATGCTTACCTGGATTGCATTTGCATTCTCAAATCTGTTTTGTTCATGGGTTATCATTTTATCATACCATCCTATAGAGGTAAAAGGCATCGCAAAGGAGGAAGACTCAAGCAGTATATTTATTTTCTTTCTTGTTCTAATGGCTGCATTTATCAGTCTTTTTGCTATCATTTTCCTTTTAAGGTCTTTACCTGATGAGTCTAAAAAAGGGCTTAATATTCATATTTTACTTTCTATTGCTTCCATATTTTGCTCATGGACGTTAATCCATACGCTTTTTTCCTTCCGTTATGCCCATAAATATTATGACAACTTTGACCGCAGCGATATTGATAATGACGAGGGTGGTGAAGGATTAGATTTTCCAAACGAAAAAAATCCTGACTTTTTAGATTTTGTTTATTTCTCTTTTATAATCGGAATGACTTTTCAGGTTTCTGATGTTGAGATCACTTCAAGAGACATTCGCCGTCTTGCTCTTTTGCATAGCTTTCTTTCTTTTATATATAATACTGTGATCGTCGCTTTAAGTATTAATATAATATCCGGCGTTATCTCTAAATAGAGATTGTATCTGATTTATGTAAAAAAGGTGTTTTAAGAAAAGCAGTTAGTTTATTTGTTTAAGAAGAAGCAGTTTTAAATTGTATAAAGGCTGACAAGAATTGAAAACTATATTTGTTACCACACTGTTCAAATTTCTGTAATTCTTATTATTGTTTGTTTTTTTGAATTTTCTTTGCCCCACATAATGAACATAGAAACAGCAAACGATATTACCAATAATGAAAACGGGGTCACCGGGCAGTATAAAAACTGGTTTCTCGACTATGCCTCGTATGTAATACTTGAAAGAGCGGTGCCCGCTGTCGATGACGGCATGAAGCCCGTGCAGCGCCGCATATTGCATGCAATGAAAGAAATGGACGATGGCAGGTTTAATAAAGTTGCCAACATTATTGGCCAGAGCATGCAATACCATCCGCATGGCGATGCATCTATAGGAGATGCGCTGGTAAATATGGGACAAAAAGAACTGCTGATAGAAACCCAGGGAAACTGGGGCGACGTGAGAACGGGCGATGAAGCGGCTGCGCCGAGGTATATAGAAGCGCGGCTTAGCAAATTTGCCCTTGAGGTAGCTTTTAATAATAAAACTACAGAGTGGCAGCTTAGCTACGATGGCAGAAAAAATGAACCGGTGACTTTGCCGATGAAGTTTCCGATGCTGCTTGCACAAGGTGCTGATGGTATTGCGGTCGGTCTTTCCACTAAGATTTTACCACACAATTTTTGTGAGCTGATACATGCATCTGTTCAATACTTAAGAGGAAAGAAATTTGAAATTCTTCCTGATTTTCAGACAGGTGGAATATTGGATGCAGCTAACTACAACGAAGGCAAACGTGGCGGAAAAGTAAGGGTAAGGGCAAAAATTGAAGAACAGGATAAAAAAACACTGATTATCAAAGATGTTCCTTACGGCGTTACTGTATCTGCGCTTTGCGACAGCATCGTAAAAGCAAATGACCAGGGCAAAATAAAGATAAAGAAAGTAACTGATGCCACTGCTGCTGCAGTAGAGATAATCGTTGACCTTGCGCCCGGTATTTCACCCGATATTACTATTGACGCATTATATGCATTTACGGATTGTGAAGTAAGCATTTCACCCAATGCGTGTGTAATTATTGATCAGAAGCCGCACTTTATGACGGTACATGAATTGCTGAGAATTTCTGCTGATAATACAAAAAAACTTCTGCAAAAAGAGCTTGAGATTAAGCTGGGCGAGCTGCAGGAAAAATGGCATTATACTTCACTGGAAAAAATATTCTTCGAAGAAAAAATTTACAAGGAATTAGAGAAAAAACACGAAACATGGGAAAAAGTATTAAATGCTATTGAGAAAGCTTTTGTTCCTTTTTTAAAAAATTTGCGGCGTGCTGTAACACGTGAAGACGTATTAAAGCTGACCGAAAAACCAGTCCGCCGCATTTATCGCTTAGATATAGATGAGTTAAATGCACAGATAAAAGCAATAGAATCTGAAATGAAACAGGTACAATTTCATCTGGAAAATCTTACCGATTATACAGTGGAATATTATGAAGGTTTATTAAAGAAGTATGGTAAAGGAAGAGAAAGAAAAACTGAAATAAGACAATTTGATGTCATTACTGCAAGGTCTGTAGCTATTGCAAATACAAAAGCTTACATGAACCGGGCTGAAGGTTTTATAGGCCTCAGCTTAAAAAAAGATGAGCTGATAGCAGAATGCAGTGAACTGGACGATATAATTGTTTTTACCAAATCCGGCAAAATGAAAGTGGTCAGGGTTGCCGATAAAGTATTTGTAGGTAAAGACATACTTTACGCTGCAGTTTTTCAAAAAAATGATGAACGCACAACCTACAACGTTATATATGTTGACGGAGCCACAGGAGTAAGCTATGCAAAGCGTTTTAATGTAACCGGCATCACCCGCGACAAAGAATATGATACAACAAAAGGCACAGAAAAAAGCAGGATTCATTATTTGTCTGCAAACCACAATGGAGAAGCAGAAACAGTCAGAATTCTGTTAAGCCCTAACAGCACAGCAAAGAAAAAAGAACTTGACTTTTCTTTTGAAGAGCTTGATATAAAAGGCCGCAGCAGCATGGGCAACCAGGTAACAAAACATCCGGTAAGGTCAGTCAGGTTTAAAGAAGCCGGCAGAAGCACGCTCACAGGAAGAAAGCTATGGTTTGACAGTAAATTTGGCCGGCTAAATAACGAAGAAAAAGGAGAGTATTTAGGAACTTTTGAAGAAGAAAAGCTGCTGGTAATATACGATGATGGAAATTATGAAATAACAGATACAGAACTAACCCAAAGATTTGAGCCGGAGAAAATATTGCTGATAGAAAAGTTTAACCCCGAAAAGATAATTACAGCCGTTTATCTTGATGCAGAAAAAGAACTTTATAATATAAAAAGGTTCAGGATTGAAACAAGCTCGCTTAAAACGAAATTTTTATTTATTAAAGAAGGAAAAGGAAACCGTCTTGAATTAGTAACTACCGACGAAGAACCTGTATTGATATTACACACCGAAAAAGGTTCGCAGGTAAGTACCCAAAAAATACAAATTGGCGGTTTTGTAGAAGTGATGGGTTGGAAAGCAATTGGCAATAAGCTTGTCAGTTACAGTAAAAACGCCGAAATGGAGTGGGAGACAAAAACGACAGAAAATGATGTGCAGACAAAATTGTTTTAGTTACACTTTGAAGAGGCTGCGATTCTTCGATTTGTTCTTCATACCAAATAAATATTTTGTCCAGGTCAACTTCAGCTTCTCTTCGCAGTACGATTTCAAAACTCATTGACTGAAATATTTCTTTCTTGCCTCACTCCATAAGATTACATCAGATGGGTTATTTTTATCGAAATCAATTCTTTCCTGTATGAGTACCTTTTTCCATTCCGGAACAGATTGATTTAAAAATTCTTCATCAATGCTATCTGATAATTTAAAAGCGAGAAGGCGCTTTTCTTCAGTACTCAATTGCAAAATTTTATTTTTATCAAAAGACATAAAAGTTATTTTTATAATTGATAAAAATTAAATAAACAAATTCAATAAGTAGTGCAAGTGAAAGAGGTTCATCTAACCTAATTAAATTATATTACTAATATTAAGTACATAGATTTTTTATAACAGAAGACTTAAAACCAATGCATCTTTCTTTCCACAACCTTTTCACACTCATTTTTTCATATTTCGCATCTACCGGCTTTTGATTTAAGTTCGTTGTTGAAAATTTTGTGAAAGTGAGATTAAAGTCATTAGAAATCAAAGGGTTTAAAAGTTTTGCTGTTGCCCCAACCCTAAAGGGAGTACAGAGCTTACATAACGAAAGCACCTAAACTATTAAAAAATTGAAATTAAAGAGCTTAGAAATAAAAGGATTTAAGAGCTTTGCCGATAAAACAGTTATTAACTTTGACGAAGGTATTACAGGTATTATCGGGCCAAATGGCTGTGGCAAGAGTAACATTATAGACAGCATCAGGTGGGTAATTGGCGAGCAAAAAATAAGTGCATTGCGCAGCGAAAACTTAGAGGCTTTGGTATTTAACGGCAGCCGCACACGCAGTGCAAGCGGTCTTGCCGAGGTGAGCCTTACGTTTGAAAATACAAAAAATGTGTTACCAACAGAATTCAGCACTGTAACCGTTACACGAAAGTTTTATAAAAATGGTGAAAGTGAATATCGTCTTAACGATGTGAATTGCCGCATGAAAGATATTCATAATTTATTTATGGATACAGGTATCAGCACCGACAGCTATGCCATTATAGAGCTGGGCATGGTAGACGATATTATCCGCGACAAAGAAAACAGCCGCCGCCGCATGCTTGAGCAGGCCGCCGGCATCACCATTTACAAAACCCGTAAAAAAGAGGCAAAAACAAAGCTGGATGCAACCGAGGGCGACCTTAACCGTATAGAAGATTTGCTGTTCGAGATCAACAGCCAGGTAAAGACACTTGAGAACCAGGCTAAAAAAGCAGAGAAATATTACGAAATAAAAAAAGAGTATAAAGAAATTTCGGTGGAATTGGCAAAGGCTTCGCTGGAAGGCTTTAATGACACTTATAAAGAACTGAACGGGCAGCAGAAAGCTGAAACAGATAAGCGAATTCGCATAGAGGCAGAAATTGCTTCTGAAGAAGCGGCAATAGAGGAGGAGAAGGTTGGTTTTATAGAAAAAGAAAAGGTATTGCAAAACATGCAGCACGCCTTTAACGACCTGGTGCAAAAGCTGAGAACGTACGAGAATGAAAAAAAACTTGGCATTCAAAAGCTGCAGCACCTGAAGGAGAAGGAAGGCAACTTACAGGTTTTCTTAGACAAAGCAGCAGACCAGTTAATCGGAATTAATACATCTATAGAATTTACTGCATTACAATTAAGTGAAGAGGAAAGCGGGCAAATCCATTTACAGCAGCAGGCAGATGAGGTGAAAATAAATGTACAGGCAAAGCGACACATATACGACGAAAAACGCGCCTTAATAGATGAATTAAGAAAAAAGCACCAGCAAATACAACGTTTGCAATTTGATGCAGAGAAAAAAGTAGCTGTCGCAGATTCAAATACTGTAAATCTGCAAAGATCAATATTACAGTTGCAGAATGAAAGGCAGCAGTGTGAAGGGCAGTTAACACAATTTGATAAACAACACAGGGAGAAAAAAACGGAGCTTGAACATAAAAAAGCAATGCTTGGCCAGCTGCAGGAGCAGCATGAAGCGACTAAAGAACAAATCTTTAAAACCCAGCAGCATCTTGAAGAGTTACGGAATAAACTTGCCGGAGAAAACCGTAAACTCGACTCGAAGCGTAACGAACATGCTTTGCTAAAGAGCTTGATTGACAAAATGGAAGGTTACCCCGAAAGCGTAAAGTTTTTGCACAAAAACCAGAAGTGGAATTATACTTCGCCTGTTTTATCAGACATTATTTATGTAAAGGAAGAATACCGTACTGCTGTAGAAAATGTACTGGAGCCATACCTGAATTATTATGTGGTAAATGATCTTGAAGAAGGCATGAAGGCAGTGTACCTGTTAGATGCCAATCAAAAAGGTAAGGCGAATTTCTTTTTATTAGACCGGGTGAATAATTATAAAAAAACAGAAGAACACCAACCCGTTAAAACCATAAAAGCTCTCGAGGTTATTGAGGTGGAAGATAAATACAGGCATCTTACTGAGTACCTTCTGTGCAACGTTTACATTGCCGAAGACGAAGATGCCTTGAAAGACAGTAATGGCAGCATTGTTCTGGAGAAACATGGAAAATTCGTAAAAGGAAAATATTCTTTAAGCGGCGGCAGTGTCGGGCTTTTTGAAGGAAAAAAAATTGGCCGCGTTCGCAACCTGGAGAAACTGCAACAACAGATCGAACTGCAGACAAGTATTGTAAATGATTTAAAAGCTGAAATACAGAAAAGGCACAACGAAGTTATTGCTTACAGTGACCAGTTAAAAGAAAATCTCATTAAACGGACACAACAGGAAATAAGCAATCTTACTAACGAAGTTCTTGTCTTGCAGAATAAAATAGAAAATTTGTATGCTTCGCAGAAAAGCAGCCAGAAAAGAATCGAAGATCTGGAGGCTAACCTTCTGGCAAACCGGGATTCTATCGCTGGTGTAAAAGAACAACTTCTCAGCCTTAATGAACAAACGCAAAACATTGCTCAGGACATGAAAATACAGGAGCAGGATTACAGGCTGGCAGAGCAGGACTACAATGAAATCAACAGGTTGTACAACGAAAATAACCTTCAGTTAACGCGTCAGCAAAGCAAAATTACAGGGTTAAAAACAGAGCTGCGGTTTAAGCATAACCAATTGAATGATTTAACATCTCAAACTGACACTAATACAATTCAGTTAAAACAGGTAAAGGAAAACATAGCTGAAAGCGAGGTGGGTTTACATGATTTTGACGCATTTATTACAAATCTTATGCAAATGAAGGATGATGAAGAGAGAAAGCTGAATGAGGCTGACCGAGCTTATTACAATCTCCGGAATGTTTTAAATGCCAAAGAGAGTGAATTGCGGCATAAAGTAAAAAATAAAGAATTATCCGATCACATTCTTGCAGAAATAAAAGACAAGCTAAACGAACTAAAACTGCAGCTTGCCGGAATGAAGGAAAGGCTAAGTGCAGAGTTTAAGATAAACCTTGACGATATAATTGACCAGGCAAGAAGCACTGAAACACCTGTTGCAGACTTACAGGCGACAAATGAGCGGATGAAAAAGAGGTTGGAAAATATGGGTGAAGTAAATCCTGCTGCTATTGAGGCTTACCAGGAAACAAAGAAACGCTATGAATTTATTTCAGAACAAAAGAATGATCTTGTAACTGCAAAAGATAGTCTTTTAAAGACAATTCAGGAAGTGGAAACTACTGCAAACCAGAAGTTTCTTGATACTTTTAACCAGGTGAGAGAGAATTTTCAAAAAGTATTTAAATCGTTGTTTACCGAAGAAGATCAGGGTGATTTAATACTTGCAGATCCTCAAAATATTGCTGAAAGCGGTATTGATATTATTGCAAAACCCAAAGGCAAACGCCCGAGCAGCATCGGGCAGCTAAGCGGCGGAGAAAAGACATTAACTGCTACCGCTTTACTGTTCTCTATTTACCTGATAAAGCCTGCGCCGTTTTGTATTTTAGATGAAGTAGACGCCCCACTGGATGATGCGAATGTTGTAAAGTTTACAAAGATGATACACCAGTTCAGTCAAAACTCACAATTTATTATTGTTACACATAACAAGCAAACAATGAGCACGGTAGATGTGATTTATGGCGTAACTATGCAGGAGCCCGGGGTCAGTAAGCTTGTACCGGTAGATTTCAGAGGATTGGCAAACATGCCTGCTTCGGCAAAAAAAGTTGCTCTGGGGTAATTGCCATGGAAAGACGAATATTTAAGTGAAAAATTACATCAGAACAACCCCATGAGTTTTAATAAGATCACTACATTATAATTGATGCTTGTAAACATTTTGGCAGGCTGTTTCAACTTCATCTGTATCATTTCCCACTGTAAAAAGGAAGAGCCGAAATTAAACTTGCCTGGAGGGTATGATTGTTTTCAACTTGTATTCCATCCCCTTTAAATACTAACTGGTTTAAAAAACCTACCTCAAGTCTTCCAAGCTTTGGTAATTGATAACCCAATGCTGCATACGCCCGGTTTTGGTCAAATATATTGTAGCCAACATTTTTTCCAAAGTTGATAAAGAGCTCATCATATACCGTGGCATAAAATGAATGATCTTCAATTGTTTTTCCTTTAAATGGAAAAGAAAACCGGGTAAGAAGTCTGAAACGATTTGTATAAACAGAAGGGCCTTGTTTAAACTGGTCACCTCTGTTTACCGGCAGTTGAGAGAAACGTTGCTCTAACCTAAACCTGCTTGTAAACTCGCTAATTCCTAACTGGCTTTTAATCTGGATCTGCTCCCAAATGCGATGCTCGTAGTAAGTTGCTTTTATAGGAAAATCACCATAAGGATAAGTTTCTATAAAGCCATAACCAACAGTAGCAAAAACCTGGCTATTGAAATGATAGTTAATGCCGGTTCTAAGCAGCAACTGCTGGCCTGCAGTGATGATCTCGTTTCTGCGCAATTGTGCTTCAAGGTGTACACCCCATTTGTCAGATACCTTGTGGTCTCCAAAGTACATATACCATCCATTATAATTAATGGTGTATTTACGCTATACCTGCTGAGAGATTGCCAGTTGCACTTTTATGCATAATAGAATAAGTATGAGTATATTTTTCATTTATAAAAAAGTTAGTATGAACGGCAATATAAAAGTCTGGCGTTAAAAAAATCAAAAGAACGAAAAGAATTGTAAATTTGACGATTGGAAATTGACTAATAAATTTTACTGATCAATAAAATATAATGGCTGGTAATTACAACAGCTTCAGCAATAAAATAAATCTTGTAGAATGCCCGCGAGATGCAATGCAGGGATGGAAATCTTTTATTCCGACAGAAAAGAAAATAACATATTTAAATGCTTTATTAAAAATTGGCTTTCATACCCTTGATTGTGGCAGTTTTGTCTCCTCAAAGGCCATTCCTCAGATGGTTGATACAAAGGAAGTGATCAGTAAATTATCGTTAGAAGAAAGTGCAACAAAATTGCTTGTAATTGTTGCAAATAAGCGCGGCGCTGAGGAGGCTGTTAAGTTTGACAAAATTACTTATCTTGGTTTCCCGTTTTCCATTTCTCCCACATTTCAACTTAGAAATACAAATAGTACAATTGAAGAAAGCCTGCAAAGAGTAGAAGATATTCAAAATCTTTGTTTAAAAAATAATAAGCATTTGGTTGTTTATTTAAGCATGGGTTTTGGAAATCCGTACGGTGATGAATATAATAAAGAAACATTATTGCATTGGGCAGATAAAATGGTTAAAAGAAATATAGAGATTATTTCGCTTGCTGACACAGTAGGGTTGGCGACACCTGATCAAATTAGTTTTGCATTAAATACATTAATACCTGCTTACCCTCAGACTGTTTTTGGCGTTCACCTGCATTCAACTCCTGAGAACCAGAAAGAAAAATTGGAAGCCGCTGTAAATGCAGGATGCAAAAGGTTCGATGGTGCATTAAAGGGAATAGGAGGTTGCCCGCTGGCAAAAGATGAACTGGTAGGAAACATGAATACAGAATGGATGGTCAATTATTTTAAAGATCACCATTTGCTTTCTTCAATTAATGAAAAAGCCTTGCAGGAATCTTTAATGTTAGCCGAAGAAATATTTGTATGAAAAATATTATTTGTATTGCTGTCGAAGACATAAATAGCTTACCATCTCCCTTCTCGGCGAGGAGAAGGGCAGGGGATGAGGTCAAAGAAATTTTTTAATGATAAATTGCAGTGTATGAAACTGATGCTTGATATAGATATAAAACCACCTGCAAAAAGAATCACTTATTCTGACAATATTTTTCTGATTGGTTCGTGCTTTACTGATCACATCGGGCGAAGATTGCAAGATTTGAAATTTGGTGTTTTGCAAAATCCCAATGGTATTTTATTTGATCCTGTAAGTGTCAGTAAAAGTTTGTCTTCGTACACCGATAATAAGAAATATGAACAGGCAGATCTTTTTTATTTACATGAGCTCTGGCAAAGCTGGCATCATCATTCTGTGTTTTCAGGAATGGTTGCAGAGGAAGTTATAGATAATATTAATCTTTCACAGGCAAAAGCTTACAGTCACCTAAAAAAAAGTAATTGGTTAATAATAACACTTGGTTCTTCATTTTCCTACAGGCTGATAGAAAATCAACAACCTGTCGCTAATTGCCACAGAGCTCCGTCACAATGGTTTTCAAAACATTTATTATCTTCAGAGGAGACAATACTATCGCTAGAAAACAGTATCGAAAAGCTGAAAATTTTTAATCCTGCGTTAAAAATTATTTTTACTATCAGTCCTGTCCGTCATATAAGAGATGGGGTGGTTGAAAACAACAGAAGTAAGGCAAGACTAATAGAAGCAATTCATTACCTGGCAGAAAGGTATAATCATATTTATTACTTTCCTGCTTATGAGTTAGTTATTGATGTTTTAAGAGATTACCGGTTTTATGATATTGACCTTGTGCATCCTAATTATGCTGCCACGGAATTTGTTTTTGATAGATTTGAACAAGGCTTTATTGATGAACAAGCAAAGATTTTTATGGAAGAAATAAAGAAAATCAATAATAGTTATAAGCATAAACCGTTTCATGCAAAAACGGAAGCTCATAAGCGGTTTTTGCAAAACACACTAAAAAACGTTAAGAGCCTGCAGGAAAAATTGCCTCAGCTTAATTTTTCAGAAGAAATTAACTATTTTTCTAAGGAAAGCTAATAAAGGGGTAAGGCAGAAGATAAAAGGTGTAAGGTAGGAGGTAAGGAAATGTCCTTTACCTTCTACCTTCTACCCACAACCTTACACCTTACACCTACATCACTATACATTCCTGCTCTCTAAAAAACATATCTAAAGCATGATCTAAAGACGGAAGTTCAAACCCTTTTTCTGTATTGAGAACACTGTACGTCGGCCTTGAGGCAGAAAAATTCATTTCAGACAAAGTAACAGGCTTGAAGTATTTAGGGTCATAACCACTTCTTTGTACAACTTCTGATGCTAACGATGCCCAACTAATGCTGCCTTTATTTGATAAATTCCATATTCCTGCTGCTTCATCTATTAATAAATCGAGAGAGTTATGCACAAGGTCGGGAATGTAAGTAGGCGAAATAACCACATCAGTTGGTGCAGAAAAGGTTTGTTGATTTTTTAAAGATTTAAGTGCATGATGAACGAAATTGTATTGATCCCACGGACCGAAGAAAGCGCTTGTCCGGATAATCAAAGCATCTGGAGCATTATATAGAACATTCTCCTCTGCCATTGCTTTGCTTTGGCCATAAATGTTTAAAGGAGAAACAATATCACTTTCGAGATAGGGATTATTTTTTCTGCCATCAAAAACAAGGTCTGATGAATAAGTCACAAACTGTACCCCATACTTCTTACAAGCTATTGACAGGTGCATTGGAGCGACACTGTTGATAAGAAAACAATCTTCCGCATCTTTTTCCGCATCGTCAACCCTTACATATCCTGCTGTATTAATAACCGCCCACGGTTGGTATTCATTTATCATTCTTTCAATATCAGCGGCATCAGAGATATTCACGTCTTCTCTTCCTAAAACAATGTGATGAATAGATCTGTACCCGCATATTCTGGTGAAAGCTCTTCCAAGAGTACCTGTTTTACCTATAATAATTAATGGTTTTACAGGCATTTTGTTCTTTCGGAGGTGGTAAGTTTTTTCTTCACCTAAGTCATATAGAACAGCTACAGGCTTTTTCCACCATCCATCTTCCTCTAAAACCGGATGATAATAGGTATTAGTAGTTGCAAGTGATTTTACAAGTTTGGTTAGTGCGGTAGGCCTTAGTTCACCGCTTCGTACGTCAAACAATCCTGGTTCATATTTTCCTTCAATCCGCGTAAGTAAATTACACCATTCAAAAGATCCTAACAATGCCCATGCAGTGACTGCTCTTATATCTGCACCTTCTTTCTGCAAAAGATTAGCGGCATTCCATACTTCATAAAACCATCTTAGTTGTTCTTCACGTGAACAGTGTAAATGGACTTCAGTAATTGCCATAGGCATTTTAAACTTTTCCCATGCTTCTTTAAAAATGACTTCAGGTCCCTGATTTTTGCCAACCCTGACAGCTTCAACATCTGCATACACTTCTCCCCCGTTCCCGCCGATGCAATGTGCCGGAAACATCTCTGTTCTCTCATCAAGCCATCTTTCTGAAGTTACATAATGGTTAACTCCCATTATGTCGGGAGGACATGGATTTTCAGTAAAAAAAAGTAAATCCTCCTTTTTTAAACCTGTCCAATGAAGATAATCCCATAAACGGTGTTTTTCATTTATGTTTCCACAAAGAAGATCGAAAGAAAGCCAACGCCTTTTATTTTCAAAATCAGCCTGGTGTCGTAGTTTTTTGGTACTGTGTGTTTTACCCAAATCTTCAGTCTGCACCAGTTTTGCCTGTGGATTAATTTTTCTTATAGCCTGCATTGCCAGCACAATACCTTTACACTCCTCAATTAAAATTTTTAGAAAATCATAAGGAGTATTTTTATGAGGAAACCAGTGGCCATATAGGCCACAAAAGCGTGCGGTGGTTAATGGCTCGTTTACAGGAGTATAATACTCAATCCCGGGAAAATTAGCAGCTACTTCTTTAGCATATTGTCCCAAACCATTTGCAAAACTACCATCAAAAAAGTCTGCGTAAGCAGGGCCACTTCCATGATGAACCAAGCCGGCAATCGGGATAATACCAGCCTGGTTTAATTCTGATAATCTCGAATTAGAGTAGCTCCAATCAATTATAGTATCTTTTTGCGGTTTATGTTTCTCCCACAAAATGGGATAACGTATCGCTTTTATCCCCAAACCTGCAAAAAGCTTAATATCTGCAACACCTCTTTTATAATGACCTGACAGTTCTAACTGATCCATGTAACTGTCGTTTACCCGGTTAAACGAACATTCAATCCCGCCCCAGATTTCAATTTTGTTTTTCGTACTTTCTTTCTTCATCCGTATGCAGTTTAGTTGACAAATCGCTCTGCATAATCTTTTTAAAAGTTGAGAGAGCCTGGGCTACTACCTGATCCATATTATAATACCTATAAGTCGCCAGTCTTCCTACAAAATATGTATTGGGAAGCTGGTTAGCCATAGCTGCGTATTTTTTATACAACAAGTCATTTTCAGGACGAGGCACGGGGTAGTAAGGATCTCCTGTTGCTTCCGGAAATTCGTATACTACCGTTGTTTTATCATGCTTTTGGCCGGTCAAATGCTTAAATTCGCTAATTCTTGTAAATCCGTAATCATTGGGATAATTGATAGTTCCGGTTTCCTGGTATTGTGCGGTCTCTAATGTTTCAAACTTAAAACGAAGAGATCTGTAAGGAAGCTTACCGTATTTGTAGTTGAAAAATTCATCTATAGGCCCTGTGAAAATAAGTTTTTTAAATTTTACTTCATCCATTACCTCCTCATAATCCGTGTTTAGCATTATCTTAATGTTTGGATGGGAGAGCATTTTTTCAAACATCTTCGTATACCCATGCAATGGCATCGCCTGGAAACTATCAGTAAAATACCGGTCATCTTTGTTTGTTCGTGTTGGTACTCTTGCAGTTACTGATGCATCGAGTTCAGAAGGATCAAGATCCCATTGTTTGCGGGTGTATGATTTAAAAAACTTTTCATAAAGTTCTCTTCCGACCTTGCTTACTACCACATCTTCAGAAGTCTTGACAGGATACACTTTTTCTGCCCTTGAGGCTAAAAAATCTTCGACTTCAAATCCATTAAGATTTAAACCATAATATTTGTTAATCGTATTAAGGTTTATAGGAATAGGAAGCAATTGGCCGTCTACCTGTGCCAAAACTTTATGCTGATAATTTCTCCATGTCGTAAATTTGCCCAAGTAATTAAAAACTTCCGGAGAATTGGTATGAAAAATATGCGGACCGTATTTATGAACGAGTATACCATCTTCATTGTAATGGTCATAAGCGTTTCCGCCAATATGATTTCTTTTATCTATTATCAGTATTTTTTTGTTTCCTGCAGATGCAAGCCTTTCAGCTAAAACACTTCCTGCAAAACCAGCTCCCACAATCAGGTAATCGTAGGTATACTTATTAGATTTATAAACAGGCGGTGATTTTTTGATCGTATTAAGAGTAAAATTAATTTTTTTCATCATCTCCATAAATGTAGCGCTCCAGCTTTTATCAGAAAGAAATGCATCAACTTCAGGCAGCCACTTACTTTTGTCTATTTTCATATACTCATCTGCTGCAGCTACAAATTCTTCTGCGGTTGAGGCTATCTTTACAATACCTTTTTCACCATAAGGTTTTACGACATCGCGAATAGGTGTAGAGATAACGGGGACGCCGGAGGCTAAGTATTCAGGTGTTTTGGTAGGGCTGATAAACCTCGTAGATTCATTGATGGCAAAAGGTATCAGAGCTATGTCCCATCCGGAAACATAATGAGGAAGTTCATCATAAGATTTACTACCCAGCAAATGTACATTTGGAAGCTGTGGTAATGTTTTATGGTCTATCTTAGCTATAGGCCCAAGTAATATAAAGTTCCATTCAGGTCTTAAAAGCGCCATATTTTTTATCAGGTCAATATCAAAACGCTCATCTATCACGCCATAAAATCCAAGTTTCGGCCCAGGTATATTTTTTTGATCCGCAGGCTCTTCCTTCACCGCTCTTGCCTGCTCAAAATGTTTTTTGTCAATACTGCTGGGAAAGGGATAAATATTGTGATGCCGGTCTTTTTTATAATCGTACAAAGACTGCCCTCCGGTAAAAACGATATCTGCCTTCTCAAGAAGAGTATCTTCAAAATCCTTTAATTTTTTAGGCGCATTTTTAAAGTTTGACAGCTCATCCATGCAGTCGTAAATAGTCAGCAGAGGTTTGTAATGCCCCGAAAATGACAATGCCTGCGGTGTGTAATACCAGAAAATAATATCGTCCGAACTTTTGTTTTTTAATAATTTATCTAATAAATTCTTTAAAATTTTGTCTGTTTCTTCACTATTTGTACCTGCCGGGAGATGAGGTCTTACTATCCAGAGATTGTCACTTTTAGAAGTTAGCGTAAGAACGGGTTCGCCAGGAGCATCATGAAAAGGCTCTTCAACGAAATATACAGTAAAAATGGTTGCAAAGCGTGATAAAAGATGCTGTGGTCTTTGATAAACAAAATCCCACCTTAAGTGGGAGAAGCAAATAAGGGTAGAGGGGGTGTGAGTCTGACCCTCATTGCTGGGGCCATTGCTATTCTTCAAAATGCTGTTAATTACCTCCATAGTGTCTTTAAGAGTTTTTAAGGTAAATGATTAAATACCGGTAAAATATATATCAAATACGTGCCATTCTTTTTATGATATAATTAGCCTTAAAAAAAGCAAAGATAAAATTTGTTTGAGGATTTAAAGAAATGCTAAAAAAAGAGTGGGGAATAAACTTCTCAAACGTTTAATGTTTCAACAAATTCTTTTAAACGTTTTTTTAAAAGGCTTTTTTAAAGAGTTTTTATTAAAAAAACATCTTTAATGACTATTTTTATTGCCAGAAAACCAGAATTGACCATAAATGCATAAATATTAAAGGCGGTCTCTGGCGTGAGACTGCCTTTAATATTAGTTGAATTAAAACGTGTCAAATTCTATGCGACAGAAACTTGTTCTTCTATCTCATCCATTGTTATAGATCCATGACTTTCATTATATATACATTTTCCGTTTTTAATAACCAGAATTTGGGGACTTTCATGAGATACTTTGAATTCAGAAGAGACCTGGGTACTTACGCTTCGATAGGCAATCAGGTCAAGAAAATAAAAATCAGCATTACCTGGCGCAATGCTTCTTTCGAGTCTGCCTTTTGCCATTGAGCTTATGCTGCACCTTGTGCTATGCTTAAAAATGATTTGTGGTCTGATCTTCGACTTTTCTATAATTTCTTTTATCTGGCTGTTATTTTTTAAACCAATCCAATTCATAATAACCTGTTTTATTTATTATCTATTAAAAATTATGCCCTGAAATAACGCGGATTATGAGAAGGGCAACCCAGCCTGGACGAAGCGCAGGAGGTTAGCAAACCGGTTATAATCAGGATAGCAATAAACGTCTTTTTCATATTTATTTTATTAGCTTAATAAACGGTTATTTTGCACCCGTTATTTCAAAGATAAAAATTTTAATGAAAGTTCACTTTATATCAATTGGCGGAAGTGTAATGCACCGGTTAGCAATTGCTTTAAAAAGAAAAGATTACGAGGTGACGGGAACGGATGATGAGATATTTGAACCAGGCTATTCTAATTTACTTAGGGAAGGATTATTGCCTGAAAAGATTGGCTGGAATCCTGATTTAATAGTTGCTGATACTGACGCAGTTATTGCAGGAATGCATGCCAAAGACAGTAACCCGGAAATCGAAAAAGCAGGAAAATTAAACATTCCTATGTATTCTTTTCCTGAATATTTTTACCGAAAAAGCATAAACAAAACCCGGGTAGTTATAGGCGGAAGTCATGGTAAAACTACTGCTACCGCCATGGTTATGCACGTGTTAAAAATTGCACAAAAAAGGTTTGATTATCTCGCAGGCGCTCAACTTGACGGATTTGAACAATCAGTGAGTATAACTGACGCACCCATTATAATATGCGAAGGTGATGAATACCTTGCCAGTGCAATTGATAAAAGACCTAAATTTCATTTTCTTTTTCCTCATTTAGCGGTTATAACCGGCATTGCCTGGGATCATATAAATGTGTTCCCGACTTTTGATAACTATCTTGAACAATTCAATATATTTATTAATAAGATAGAGCCCGGAGGACTGTTGATTTACAATTATACAGATAAAATGTTAGAGCAGTTGATTACCTCTGATAGGGGAAAAGATATTTCATACCAGCCTTATGCCATTCCTGATTATAGCAATGAAAACGGGAAAACGATAGTACATATAGAAGAAGCAAAAGGAGAATTGGAAATCTTTGGTAATCACAATCTGTTAAACTTACATGCCGCCTGGCATGTGTGCAAATATTTTAAAATTGATGCTGAAGCTTTTGTACATGCAATCAGTAATTTTACAGGAGCAAGTAAAAGGTTAGAAAAAATTGCAGCAAATGAAGCAACTGTTGTTTATCGTGATTTTGCTAATGCTCCCGGTAAAGTAAAAGCCGCTGTGGAAGCTTTAAAACAGCAATACCCTGGCAGGAGATTAATTGCAGTATTAGAGCTGCATACTTTCAGCAGCCTTAATGACGGTTTTATGAGCGAATATAAAGGAGCAATGGATAAGGCTGATGAAGCTGCAGTATTTTATTCAAAACATGCACTGGAACTGAAGAGGATGCCCGAACTGCCAAAACAAGCGGTTATTGATGGATTTGCAAAAGAAAAACTTTCGGTAATAACAGATAAAGATGAGTTGCTAAAATGGCTTGGTGATCAACAGTATGAAAATGCCATCGCTGTTTTTATGAGCAGCGGAAATTATGATGGCCTTGATACAAAAAATTTAGCAGAAAAGATAATCGCTTATTAATTTTTATTTATATTGTTGCATTGTTATTATTTCAAACACTTAATAAACCTTTTTCGAATTTTAATAAATGAAATTACAGTTAAAACGCCCTGTCGCTTTTATTGATCTTGAAGCTACAGGCACTAACCTTGCTACTGACAGAATTGTTGAAATAGCTATTGTAAAAATTGGTACTGACGGAAGCCGGCAGACAAAAAGAAAAATCATACATCCGCAAATGCTGATACCAAAAGGTTCGACCGATATACACGGCATAACGGATGAAATGGTAAAAGATGCACCGTCTTTTAAGCAGGTTGCCAATGAAATAAAACAGTTTATTGACAACTGCGATATTGGCGGATACAACAGCAACCGGTTTGATATACCTATGCTGGTAGAAGAGTTTTTGCGTGCAGGTCTCGAGTTTACGGTTGATGGCAGAAAGCTGATAGATGTACAAAAAGTATTTCACCTGATGGAGCAAAGAACGCTGGGCGCTGCCTATAAATTTTATTGTCAGAAAGTGCTTGAGGGGGCACACGGTGCTGAGGCAGATGCAACTGCTGCGTGGGAAGTATTAGAAGCGCAAATAGAACGGTATCCGGAAATTGGTGTAACGCTGGAGTCGATTTGCACTTTCTGTGGTGAAGAAGATCTGGTTGATTTCGCCAGGAGATTTATAAAGGTTGATTGTAAAGAGGTCTTTAATTTTGGAAAACATAAAGGCAAATGTGTAGAGGATGTGCTGAAAGCAGAACCGCAGTATTATGACTGGATGATGAAAGGAGATTTTCCTTTACACACAAAGCAAAAGCTTGCCGAAATAATGAACCGCGGACTTTTAAAGAAAACTTCTTAAGACTAAATTGTCAGTAAAATCCATTTTTTTATAAAAAATTGTACATATAGTATAAGCAAATAAAATAAACATCACTACTTGGAAAAAATAGTTATTATACCAACTTATAATGAGAAGGAAAATATTGCTGATATTTTAAAAGCTATTTTTTCTCTCAACTTAGCGTACCACGTGCTTATAGTTGATGACGGATCGCCTGACGGAACAGCCGGAATTGTAAGAAACCTTCAGCAGCTTTACAGCAACCTGTTGTTTTTAGAAGAAAGACCCGGAAAGCTTGGCCTGGGTACTGCTTATATTCATGGTTTTAAATGGAGTATAGAAAGAGGGTATAATTTTATTTTTGAAATGGATGCTGACTTTTCTCATCGTCCTGCCGATCTTGAAAGACTGTATGCAGCATGCAAATATGGGGGGGGAGATGTTGCCATAGGCAGCCGGTATGTAGCCGGAGGAAAAATAGAAAACTGGCCGTGGGACAGAAAATTTTATTCAAAAGGCGGAGCGCTTTATACGCGATTGGTTACGTGGATGCCCTTAAATGATCCTACAGCAGGCTTTGTATGTTACACACGCGAAGTATTGGAAAATATAAATCTTGATGAAATAAAATTTACCGGTTATGCCTTTCAGATAGAAATGAAGTTTGCTGCCTGGAAACTCCATTTTAAAATAGCGGAAGTGCCTATAACATTTACAGACCGCAAGCTTGGGTTTTCCAAAATGAATAAAGCTATTTTAAAAGAAGGTGTATTAGGCGTGTTAAAAATACAATGGCAGAGTCTCTTTAAAAACTATCGCCGCCGGGTAAAAAATCCTTCTTATATAGTTTCACCGAAAGCAGAAGTGTGAGGAGCAGGAAGAAGGTGCAGGGTATAAGGTGTAGGGTATGAGTACACTCACCTTTCGCCTTAGTCCGCCTTAAACCTTTCATCCTCGCCTTATACCTTCCTTACACCTTAAACCTTATGCCTTACACCTTAAACCTTACACCTTAAACCATAAACCTTTCCCTACATTTGCACCTTTATGAAACAGGCTTTGCTTAAACTGCATACAGCAGTTTTTCTCTGGGGCTTCACAGGTGTTTTAGGAAGGTTAATATCACTTAATGAAGGATTACTTGTCTGGTACAGAATACTTATTACTATAGTCACTTTATACTTTATAATGCTGGCAAAAAGACAGTTGCCGCCTGTATCGCCAAAACAACGGTGGCAACTTTTTGCAACCGGCGGTCTGATCGCTATGCACTGGTGCTTTTTCTATGGCAGTATAAAATATTCAAACGTGTCCATTGCGTTAACCTGCCTTTCGTCTGCCGGGTTTTTCACGGCTCTTTTCGAACCTCTCTTTTCAGGCAAAAAGATTGTTGCTATTGAAGTTTTACTTGGGTTAATTGCTATTGCAGGTATTTACCTCATCTTTCATTTCGATCCCCATTACAAAACCGGGATTATCCTTGGCATTGCCGCTGCCGTTTTGAGCTGTATATTTTCTATTCTTAATAAGAAGCAAATTTTGTACAATTCTTCTGAAATAATAATGCTTTATGAGCTTACCGGCGGGTTTTTACTTCTTACCTTACTAATGCCGTTTTATCTGTACTTGCTGCCCACCCAACATCTGGTACCCGGCAAAATGGATATTGTCTGGCTGTTATTAATGAGTTGGATTTGCACTATTCTTGCCATGAATCTTTCATTGCAGGCATTGCAAAAAGTATCAGCATTTACACAAAATCTTACCCTGAATTTAGAACCTGTATATGGAATAATACTTGCTTTTATTGTTTATAACGAAAACAGGTATTTAAGCCAATGGTTTTATGTTGGTTTTACGCTTATTTTACTGGCGGTTATTTTGCAGATGCTCCGGGTAATCAGCAGCCGTAGGAAAGCAGTTATGGTTTAATCTGCAACAATGATAATAATGACAGACTTAAAGGAGCTATAGTTAAACATCTCGATTCCCAAGAAATCAAACCGCGGAAAGCTTATTAATTAAATTGATAAAGGATATTATTTGTTTCAAACGAAAAAATTTTTTTCACAATTTACTGTAACTGATGCATTTCTTATAACAGACTTTCAAAGGGAATGACTCAATTATTGATTGATCCTGAGAAAAAATGAAAGCAATCTTTTGGAATACGATTTATTCTTCCTAAAAAAAAAGAAACTATTCTTAAAATAATAAATCTTTAGGAGTAAAGCCCGCAGACAGGTTTAGTAATTGCAGTGTTCAGACGCAGACTAATCTTTGTTTGGAATTAACGTTATTAGAATACATTCCAACTTATATGAATAAAAAAAGCAACAAATGGTATTAACTATTTTTAATAAAAAAATCATTTCCTCATTATCAGTTATTGCCATCATTATACTGATCATTACCCAACCTGCATTTTCACAGCAGGTGATAAATAAATCAAGGGATACTGTAACGACAGGGGTAAGTGACAGCTTGCTTCCAACCCTGGTCATGATGGTAGCTTCTTATACCTCTACGATTGATCATACAGATTTTTTGATCAGACGTAAATTTAATATTACCCCTATTTCATTGGATTTGCCTGATATCGAAAGAAAAGTGAAGGGCTTTAAAACAAGACTTGACACAAAAGGAAGCCAAATGAACCTGCGAAGCTTAAACAGCGGGGTAATTATGCTGAATCAAATTTCGGGCAAATTAAGTGCTTACCAACGCATTCTTATTAAATACAGCAGCGAACTTACCCAAAGCAACGCGGAGATAAAAAAAATACTGCGTGATCCTGCATTACATGCACAGGTATCAGACATAGTACTGCTGGAACAGTTAGAGGATATACGCACAGAAGGTAAGGCGCTCGACTCTCTGCAGCAAAAAACACTTGGTAAAGTAAATTTATTGCGAAACAAAGTATCTATAAATTTATTGGAGGCTACAGATATTGTTTCTGACATGCGATATTTAACCATCACCCGCAAAATGGGTATGTGGGACCGTGAAGAGCCGGCTTTATTTAGTATGAGGCCAAATGAATACCCTAACCATTTTGGGGAAATTATAACCTCTGCGCTTCAAAGGTCGTGGTTGATAATCTCTATTTATCTTACTGGAAAATGGAACGTACTGACAATGGGCCTGCTTGTTTTTGTTTTTCTCTTTTCATGGATTTTGCTGAATATGCGGCGGATAAAAAAGCAGGAAAATGCAGTTGCCATATTGGAACCCATACATTTTCTGCGTTGCAGTGTTTTAGCCGGATGTCTGATGGCTTTTTTTACTTATCTGCCGTTTTTCTTTGGTAACCCGCCAATGTCGTTTACGCATGCCTGCGAGTTGTTTCGGTTATTAGCGCTTACTTTTCTTATCTATCCTTTTTTAACCAGGCAGTCTAAAATAGTATGGATACTGCTTTGCTTACTTTGGATATATTATGCTATAGATGATATTCTTTTAGAGTCGGCATTTGGCGAACGATGGGGACTTTTTTTAGCCGGCATTTTACTGACAGCAGTTTGTGTAAAAATATCGAGCAGTAAAAAACCGAGTTTTCTAAATCTTCCCGAATCGCCTGCTACTAAAGCACTGCTTATTTTTACGATGACACAGGCGGTGCTTTCTCTTATCTTTAATCTTACCGGGCGCGCTTCACTTGCAAAAATATTGGGAGTAAGTGCTGTTCAATGCCTGGTATTAGGTATCAGCCTGAAAGTGTTTAGTGCTATGGTGCTCGAAGCAATCTACCTTCAATCTGAAGCCTACCAGCACAGCCGTTTTTCAGAATTTATTAATTTCAAAAACCTTCAATACCGTTTCCTTCGAATGTTGTGGATTTTGTCAGCAATAGTATTTGCCTTGTCGCTGATACGCAACTTTACCCTTTATGATGTTGTAATGGAAGCACTTGGTTCTTTTTTTAATGAAACAAGAACAATCGGCAGTATGGTATTTTCGTTTAAAAGCGTAGCCGTTTTTATTTGTATCATCTGGTTTTCTTCAATCCTCTCAGGCTTTATCAGCTTCTTTTTTGGTAATGGAAAATTACTGGATAATAACAAGCGAAGCCGGATCGGTTCAATGATGTTATTAATTCGTTTAGCCATCTGGACTCTTGGTTTTTGTATTGCGGTAGCTGCTGCAGGTATTCCTTTAGATAGAATTTCGCTTATGCTTGGCGCGTTAGGCGTCGGTATTGGTTTTGGCTTGCAAAATATTGTCAACAACCTGGTTTCAGGAGTGATAATAGCCTTTGAAAGACCCATCCAGGTTGGAGACCTGATAGAGGTGGGTGGCAAAACGGGGGTGGTAAAAGAGATTGGCGTACGAAGCAGCAAAATAGATAACAATGCAGGCGCTGATATTATTGTGCCGAATGGTGACCTGCTTAGTCAGCATCTTATCAACTGGACTATGCAGGACCGAAGCAAGCAGGTAGAGTTTACTATTGGTATTCCCTATGATGCAGCGTTAAAAAAGCTGATGACTTCCATAAAGGCAGCATTGATAAAAAATGAAAAAATAATGAAAACGCCCGGACCCGTCATATTAGTACAGCAATTTGGAGACCGGGCAATAGAATTAAAGATTTCATTCTGGGTGAGCGATCTCAATCAGGCGGGAGGAATAAGGAGCAGCGCAATGATTGAAATTTATGAAATTTTAGCAAGCGAAGGAATTCAATTCCCGGTTTATAAAGGACTTCTGACGGAGCTGCCGGCAGAGAAGCCTGACTTCTGATGCTTTCAGAGATGAGTTTTCAATAAATAAACTTACGTACTGAAAGTTGTATCAAAAGTCGCCTTGCGGCTGTGGCTTTTATTATTATCGTTTTCTTCAAAAACCTAAACCGTGAATTGTACTCCGCAAATTAACAATTGTAAAATATGGAAAGTGGAAAATAATACTTTCGCAGTGTGATTTGTATTATTTTCATTTCATTCATTCTTTAGCACCTGTAGAAAGAGCAGAATTAAGCTATGATTTTAAAGCCCCTTCAGGGGTTTGGGGTTTATTCTATTGCCCACATATTGCTTTCAGCTGCCTTGTTCATTTTTCTGATTTTCCACCTTCTTCTGCTGCCTGAAAGTTTATTAATTGCGATTTTAAACAACATAATAGCAGTGCCTATCGCTAATATTATTTGTACACCATTAAAACCAAAAAAGGATAAGGCTATGATTTGTGATAACTGTTTCATAAAGTATTTTGATTTATATATAATTTCTTGTCGTTCTGTTTTTAATAGCATTCCTTAAAAATGTTCTACAAAATTGACGATAACTGACAGGTGAAAAAATGCCTGAATAGCGGAATGATATGTCTGAAAGGCGTTTACCCCCCGCCCTAAAGGGAGCTTTTTAATTTATAATGTAGGTTTTGTTTCTTCTCTCTCTCCTCCCTTTAGGGCCGGGGCTTCTCTCTCTCCTCCCTTTAGGGCCGGGGCTTCTTCTCTCCTCCCTTTAGGGCCGGGGCTTACCATCCGCCACCCAAGGACCGGTATAGTTCAATCTTTGCACTGATCTGCTCACGTGTTATAGCGGTTAAATCAAGTTCGCTCTGCAATGCATTGCTTTGTGCGGTGATTACTTCCAGATAGTTTGCCATGCCGTTACTAAATAACATGTTGGCATTGCTGATAGCTTTTTGCAAAGTGTTTACACGATTAACCGCAATGCTTTTTTCCATTTTCAATTTTTCAATTTTTACCAAAGCATCCGATACTTCACTCACCGCATTCAGCACCGATTGACGAAACTGGATGACAGTTCTTTCTCTTTCGACCTTTGAAACTTCATAAGCTGTTTTAAGCTGTTTTTTCTGAAACAACGGTTGCACAATTCCACCTGCAGCCGTGCCAAACAAAGAAGCGGGAACATTAAACCAGTTAGAAGCTTTGAAAGAGTTAAGACCGCCACCAGCAGTAATGCTCAACGTCGGATACATATTTGCTTTTGCAATCCCAACTTGTGCATTTGCGATGCTTAAAGCCAGTTCATAGCTTTTTACATCTGGTCTGCGGCTCACCATTGCTGATGGAATTCCTGCAGATAAATTGTCTGATATATTTACCTGGTTCAGTGCTGTATTCCGTTGTATTGCGGCAGGCAATTCACCTGCTAAAATGCTCAATGCATTTTCCTGTATCGCGATGTTTTTTTCAAGTTGAGGCACCAAAGCTGCAGCAGTCAATTGCTGGGCTTCTGCCTGCTGAATGGCTAATGCTGTTACTTGTCCGGCCTCATATTGTAAGCGTATTATTCGCAATGTGCTATCATTTAAAGCAATGTTTTTTTGTGCAATAGCGAGTTGGGCATCCATCATTAACAAATTATAAAATCCTTCGGAAACACTTGCTACTATGTTGGTTTGTATTGCTTTTTTTGCTTCTCCCGTTTGCAGGTATGAGGCTAATGCTTCTGTTCGGCGGTTTTTTATTTTGCCCCAGATGTCCGCTTCCCATGACAGGGCTAAACCGGCTGAATAATCTTCAACATGAGGAGTTCCTAAAAACTGTTTAGCGCTAAGCCCGTTAAGACTGTTATCAGACGGACGGTTGGTAGTGGCTGCAACCTGTAAGTTTGCGCTGGGTAAATATGCCCACTTTGTCTGTTTAAAAAGCAGTTGCGCTTCTTCAATATTTTTAACAGCCAATTGCATGTCATAGTTTTTTGCAATAGCATTGCTTATCAGCCTTTGAAGCGCTGCATCAGTAAAGAAATTTTTCCATTTTACCTCTGCAATGCTTGTGGTGTCCTGACTTGAAGCGTTTCTAAAAACGGTTGGCAAAGGAGCCGCTGGCTTTGTTATATCCTTCGAAACTTTACATGCAGTCAACAATAAAAGCATAAGGATAAAAAAAGCATTATTTATATTTCTGGTCATTTTGTTTGGTTTTAAAATTTTTATTCTGAATTGCTTTCGATTGTACTCGTCATTGCGAGGCACGAAGCAATCTGCTGAAATGCAAACAGGTTTACAAGCTATCAGGAGATTGCTTCACCAAGCTGCGCAAGGTCCGCAAAGACGAAGCCTTTTCTTATTGTTTCTACGCCATCGCATGGTTAGAACGATGGACAGGTTTTATGTCATGAGGCGGAATAACTATTTTAGGTGCTCCTGTTATTCTCTCCTGCAGAGATTGAAAAATAACAAAGAGCACAGGAATAATGAAGACGCCTAAAATTACGCCTGTCACCATGCCGCCTGCTGCTCCAATACTTATAGAGTGGTTACCTTGCGCTGATGGCCCGGTTGCTATGCTCATTGGAAACAAACCGAAAACGAAAGCCAGCGATGTCATGAGAATCGGTCGCAGTCTTAACTTTGCTGCTTCTATTGCCGATTCCACAAGTCCCTGCCCTGCTTTACGCCGCTGCACAGCAAACTCAACAATTAAAATGGCATTTTTGGCAAGCAGCCCTATCAGCATTATTAATGCTACCTGTACATAAATGTTATTTTCGATTCCAGTCAAACCTAACACTACAAACACACCAAAAATACCTGTTGGAATAGAAAGGAGAACTGCTAAAGGCAATATGTAACTTTCGTATTGTGCCGCCAGCAGGAAGTAAACAAATACCAGGCAAAGCAAAAACACGATAGCCGCCTGTCCGCCTGATGAAAGTTCCTCGCGGGTCTGACCGGAGAACTCATAAGCAAAGCCGGACGGTAACTGCTCCTTAGCTGTTTCCTGTATCGCCCTAATCGCATCGCCGGAACTAAACCCGGGTTTAGGTATTGCATTTACCTGGATAGAGTTGAACAGGTTATAGCGTGACGCTGTTTCTGAACCGTAGACACGGGTTAATTTTACCAATGTATTTATCGGTACCATTTCGCCTGTTTTGTTTTTTACAAACACGCCATCAATGGATGAAGGGTCGTTTCGGTCGGCAATATCAGCCTGAACAACCACGCGGTAGTATTTACCAAAACGATTAAAATCCGATGCCTGGGCGCTGCCGAAATAGGCTTGCATAGTTTGTAAAACGTCCTTCACATTTACGCCTAATTGGTTGGCTTTATCATCATTAACCTCCAATTGATACTGAGGATAATCGGCTTTGAATGTGGTAAAGGCAAAAGCTATTTCCTTTTTCTGCATCAGCTTGCCGATAAAGTTATTGGCTACACCGCTGAACTTGTCCAGCTTGCCACCGGTTTTATCCTGCAAAACCAAATCAAGTGCCTCAACGTTACTAAAACCAGGTACAGTTGGAAAGCTGAACACAAAGAAAGTACCACCTGTTACTTCAGCTAATTGTCCCCGTATAATGTTTTGTATATTGTTGATGTCCTTTTCTTTGCCCCTGTCTTTATTTGGTTTTAGCAGCACAAAGACCACTGCGGCAGAGGGGCTGTTTGAAGATGTTAACAAGTTAAAACCTGATATGGATGTAACAAACCTTGCTGATGGCAAGGCTCTCAGTTTTTCTTCGGCCTGGGTAAGAATTTTTGTAGTACCATTCAACGATGTTCCTGATGGTGTGGAAACGGAGATGGCTACAAAGCCCTGGTCTTCGGTTGGAATAAAACCAGACTTTGTTGTATTGACCAGGTAAACGGTTACTAAAGTCACTATTGCAAGTCCGCCCATGCTGATCCATTTATGCCTTATCAGAAATTTTATACCACCGACATAACGATTAGTCACGGCGCTAAAACTGCTGTTAAATCCATCGAAGAACTTCTGTTTGAAGCTTCTTTTTTCTGTGATACTACCATCTTCTTTTGCCGCATGTTTATCCTTCAGGAATAAGGCAGCCAACGCCGGGCTTAATGTTAAGGCATTAACCGCTGATATTATAATAGCTATTGCCATAGTAAAGGCGAACTGCCTGTAAAATATACCGGTCGAACCGCTCATAAAACCAGCAGGCAGAAAGACGGCGGCCATTACCAGGGTGATAGAAATAATTGCACCGGTAATCTCATGCATAGCTTCGGTTGTAGCTGCTTTTGGAGCCAAACCTTTTTCCATCTTAGCGTGTACCGCCTCTACCACCACAATGGCATCATCTACCACAATACCGATTGCAAGTACCAACGCAAACATGGTAAGCAGGTTGATAGAAAAACCAAACAAACTCATGAAAAAGAACGTGCCTAAAATAGCGACCGGAACAGCTATGGCCGGGATAAGTGTTGACCGGAAATCCTGCAAGAAAATAAACACCACAATAAATACCAATACAAAGGCCTCAAGCAGCGTATGCTGGACCTGGGAAATCGACTCATCAAGGGCGGTTTTAGTACGGTAAAAGTTATTGTATTTAATTCCTTCCGGAAAGTCTTTTGATGCTTTTTCCATCAGCTTATCAATAGCTATCTGTATATCATTCGCATTTGAACCTGCTAATTGAATTATACCGATACCAATACCGTCTTTGCCATTTAGGTGGGTTACGCTGCCATAAGAATATGCTCCCAATTCAACACGGGCTACATCTTTTACGTGTAAAACAGAACCATCAGCATTTGCACGGATGGCAATATTTTCATACTCCTCGGGCTTAGTAAGCTTACCCTTGTATTTAATCACATACTCAAACACTTCCTTACTGCGTTCGCCTAATTTACCCGGCGCTGCTTCAAGGTTTTTATCCTGTATAGCTGCCATAACTTCAGCCGGAGTTATATTGTAAGCCGACATTTGGCTCGGATTGAGCCAGACACGCATAGAGTAATCTTTAACACCGCCAAATATAGTTGCTGAACCTATGCCCGGTATACGTTTTATCTCCGGGATGATGTTGATCTGCGCATAATTGGCAACGAAAGTCTGGTCATATTTTTTGGAGTCTTCGGTGTACATTCCAATAGCTTCTATGAAACTGTTTTGTTGTTTAGTGGTGGTTATGCCTTGTTGTACAACTTCGGCAGGTAACTGGCTGGTGGCCTGGGTTACACGGTTTTGTACGTTTACCGCAGCCTGGTCCGGATTGGTGCCCTGCTTGAAGAAAACAGTAATAGCTAACGAACCGTCGTTACTGGCAGTAGAGCTCATGTAACTCATGTTTTCCACACCGTTAATGCTTTCTTCAAGAGAAGGTGCAACAGAACGGAGCACAGTTTCGGCATTAGCGCCTGGATATACCGTTGTGACCAATACGGAAGGTGGCGCAATATCAGGGAATTGCTGCAGGGGCAAACGTATCAGGCCCATTACACCTAAGATCACCAGTAAAATTGAAATAACCGTGGCCAATACCGGCCTTTCAATAAATCTTTTAAGCATTTTATTTGATTTTGATAGTTGTATGAACAGGGAATTGTCTGAACTGGGATTTTTGGAATTATTGTCTGAACCGGGATTTATAAGATTTTTGGGATTATTAGGAAATCGATGAATAAATTGTTTTCTTTCTTCAAATCCTTTAAATCCTAAAAATCCAGGTTCAAAGACAATAGTTTAGCACTTCATGCTTTTTAGTAAAAAAAGCTGAATAAAGTTTGCAATGTGCAAATTTGTTTTTTTAACCTCTTTGAAGAATTATTTCTATGGTGCTGCCATTGTCAACTCAGCATTGTTTTTTACGGCTTCAGGGTGAATAATTATACCGTCTGTTAAATGGTCTAAGCCGCTGAATACGATCTTGTCGCCTGGCTTTACTCCTTCTTTCACAATATAATTAGTGCCGCTTTTGCCGATAATGTCAAGAGGTTGTTTGCTTACTTTATTGCTGTCTCCCACAGCGTATACGAATATTTTATCCTGCACCTCCACGGTAGCGGATTGGGGAACCAGGATGGCGTTGTTGTGCTGCTCCTGCAATCTTATTTTGCCTGTATTGCCCGATCGCAACAAACTTTGTGCATTTGGGAAAATGGCCCGAAGGGTAATCGCTCCGGTATTTTTATCAAACTTTCCATCTACCATATCTATTTTGCCTCTATATGGATATAAAGTATCACCTGGTAAAACAAGGGATACGGCAGGCAACTTCTTCAATTTATCGTTGAGGGTATTGCCTTGGTTCTGTAACTTAAAATTGGTAAAATCAGTTTCGCCGAGGGAGAAATAAGCATACACTTCATGCACGTCTGAAAGATTGGTGAGCGGCTCCGGGTCGGTCGGGGAAACAAGGCTTCCGCGTTTCTTTGGCAGTCTGCCTATAAATCCGCTTACCGGTGCTTTTACTATTGTATAACCAAGTTTAATTCTTGCGGAGCCAACATTCGCTCTTGCCTGTGCTGCATTTGCTGCAGCAATTTTTTGTGCTGCCCTGGCAGCTTTCAACTGGTAATCCGACACCACTTTGTTTTCAACCAAAGGAGTTAATTTGTCAATCTCCAGCTGAGCATTGGTGATGGCAGCTTCAGCGCCCTGCAGGCTGGCTGCTGCACTGTTAAGTTGTTCGCGGAAAGGCTCATCATTTATTTTAAATAATGGCTGTCCTGCATGTACATAGGTGCCTTCATCTATAAACACTTTGTCCAGAAATCCTTCTACCTGCGGCCTGATTTCGACATCAGTTTTTCCTTCGATTGATGCAGTATAATCGTGGCCTGTAGTAGCAGAGGCCGTACTGATAGTAATAACTTCCGCTGAAGGCGGCGGTGGCGCAGCAGGAGTTGGTTGCTGCTGTTTACATCCAAATAAAAGGATGATGATGCTTAAGGTAATAAAACTTTTCATAATTAAATTGTTTAACAGCGTTAATTAAATTGGTCAAAAAAAACAGTTTTTCAACTGGTAAGGATACATCGTTTCAGAAAAGGGTTTTAGGGCAAATGGGTTTAAAATTTTTCTAACTGCTTACTATAGAATAATAATAGAAATCACAGACCTTGAATTACCTGCATAATATCATTTCTGCTCCAATGGTCAGTGTATTTTCCGTCTTTTAAAAAAACGATTTCTATCACATTCATTATTACTTTTTTTCCGGTCGGCATATGTCCCATAATCTCACCTGTATGCCTCGCGGTTATTGTTTTTCGTGCGGCTACTGTATCATCTTCTCCTATTAGTTCGTGAATTTGTATTGATAAGTCAGAGAAGCGTTTATGCAAAACCGTAATGAATTGAATTATTCCGCTTATATCTTTAGGGGAATTGGCAGCTGCAGTATGATTGGTAAATGTATCAGCTACGATTTCTTTTAAAACTTCTGTATTTCCGGTTTCTAAAAATTCTTTATTAAATCTGAGTACAACTTGTTTATTCTCTTCAATTGTCATTTTTTTTAATTTAGATGAAAGATTTTTTGTCCATATAGCCGAAATGTGAAATGACTGTTTTGTTGTTATTCAAGGACCCGCAGCGAAAGAATGGCAGGCTGTAGCTTATTCATCAACTTGCTTAAGCGTACCTATTTTATTTATAAATTCTCCATCAGGCAAAGTCCAGTTTGAATAGATAATTTCTTTTTCATAATCCTGAACCTGGGTGATTGTTTTGCCGCTTCCTTCCTTCCAGGTCACTAAAAACAATTGCGGTCTTATTTCAGTGATTTTTATTTCTACCGTTTCAGATATATTTACTTCATTCCCATTTTGTTCCGTTATTGTAAATGTCAATGATGTTTCGCTTTGAATATGGAATCGGGCTTTTGCCATTCCAAAATCTGCTAAAAATTCATTTCCAATTATTTTCATTTGTCAGGCTTGAGTTAATCATTTTATTATGACTTCATTCCACAAACATACTTTCCCTAACTAAAATACCGGAAGTGCAAAAGCGACAAATTGAGGTGATTTTACGACAATATGAATTGAGCGTACCTCTTTTATTGATTAATGCATTTCTATTTAAATTCTTAGGCTCTTTTAGCACCTTCTCTTTACTATCTTACCTCAAATGATATATTAATAAGAAAAAAAGAATTTATATTTAAACGTGTATTATTATTTAACACCGTTAAGTAAAAAAGCAAAAAAAATTTACACTGTAATAGACCTTATAATTCCATCAATAGCATCTTTTAACACCTGCTTATTCATTTCATCAGAAGCTCCCCGGTTGACAAGATTGATAGAAACAAGGCCATGAACTACAGACCAGAAAGTATAATATCGCCTGCAAACCTCATCTTCAGAAAGATTTTTTCCGTTCATTAATTGCCTGATAGCATCGGTAACCAACTTTGCCGGGGCTTCTGCTTCCTTTGTTTTTTGCAGTTGGCAACAATTCATTTGCACCCCGAACATCAACTGGTATAGTTCCTTTTTCTTAAAAGCGAAATTCCAGTAAGCCATCCACATCGCCTCGAGTTGTTTACCGGGGTTTTCATGTTTGTTCCGTGCTTCTTCCATTTCCTTAGCCAAATAGAGATAACCTTTCTTATTGAGTTCTGCTAATATTGCTTCTTTGTTCGAAAAATATTCATATATAATAGGTGCCGTATATTCTATTTCATCAGCTATTTTGCGCATACTCAGTGCCTGCCACCCTTCCTCTTTTACAATTTTATAAGCCGCTTCCAGTATGCTGGAACGCGTTTCTTCTTTCAATCGTAATATTCTGTCTTTGCTCGCCATTATTCTTATTTACACACTTAAATCGTTTAACACTGTTAAGTAAAGGTAGGAATGTTTTTTTGAAACGAACAAATCTTTTTTGCAAAAAGATAAAAAATTTCTTTGCAAGTCTCTTTTAATTATAAATATCATTGGTGTTTTATGGTCTGAAAGGTATTGAAGTAATTATAAGTATGAGAAAAAAACATAAAAATCATAAGATTTTTTAATGGCTTGGAAATGTAAAGTCATGTAAACAGTTTTAAAAACGACCCCAAGTGCAGATGCTAAACTACTTGTGGTTCTTTTATTTTTTGTTTGTAACAAAAGTATAATTGCTACTAAAGGAGTTTCGGATGGTTTTTTTAGCTGAAATTTAGTTTCCTTAATATCTTTTTGCATGCCGTTTATGTCTATCAGATTTTCTCCAAATTTACCTATTACGTTTGTATTAAATTTAGCAAATGAAACTGTTGATTGTAGAAGATGAAATGAGTTTGCTGAACAGTATTAAAGACTATTTTGAACAGAGCGATTTTCTTTGTGAGGGAGTGCTTACTTTTCGCGAAGCGATATCAAGAATAGAAGATTTTACTTATGATTGTATTATTCTGGACATTAACCTGCCTGATGGAAACGGATTAAAACTGCTTCAGTATTTACGGCAGATTAAAAAGAGTGACAGTGTAATTATTATTTCTGCAAGAAATTCTTTAGACGATAAAATAGCGGGTTTAAACCTTGGAGCAGATGACTACCTCGCCAAGCCTTTTCATTTATCAGAACTGAATGCAAGGGTTAAAGCTCTTATCCGCAGAAAATACTCTCAAGGTATCAACCAGCTTGAAATGGGTAACATAAAATTAGACTTATTAGCACATACTGTAAGCTGTAATCATGAACTCGTTGCCCTTACAAAAAATGAATTTGACCTGCTGCTTTATTTAGTGAATAATAAAAATAAGGTAGTAAGCAAGCAGGCGATTGCAGAACATATTTACGGAGAGCAGGCAGATAACCTTTCTTCATTTGATTTTGTTTATTCTCAAATAAAAAATCTGAAAAGAAAATTGAAAGAAAAAGGCTGTGAGGAGCAAATACAAACCGTGTATGGATTAGGTTATAAATTATGTTTATGAGTAAAACCCTGCTGCAAAAAAATACCGCTTTCCTGTTGCGATGGCTGCCGCTTGTATTTGCAGCCTTTTGTATTCTCTTTTATTTTTTAATGCGGTTTCAGGCGCATCACATGCAGGAAAAACAACTGCTGCTAAAACAGCAAAATGTTTGGAAGGCATTCACTTCTTCATCGAAAGCATTTGACAGAAACTTACAGGGTGAGTATGTTATTATCGAGGGTTTGCCTTTGCCGAAACAATACTTAAATGAGCCAAGAGACACTGCCATTTATTATTTAAACGAAAAGAAATTTTTGCCATTTGAAGCATTAACAAGCGAGATTTTATGGAATGGTAAATCGTACCAGGTAACAACTTTTGTTTCCTCTACTGAAATAAATCATTTGATTATTAAAATATTTATAACCGAAGCTATTATTCTTTTGTTGTTGCTTATTACCATTGTTATCTTAAACAGAAAAAGTTCCGGTCTTCTTTGGGGACCTTTTTTTTCTACCCTTACAAAAGTGGACAAATATGATATAATTCATAATCCCGATTTGAATCTGTCAAAGGAAACAGGCACAGTTGAATTTGACCAATTAAATAATGAACTGCATAAACTAATCAGCCGTATAAATACAGCTTACCATCATCAAAAGCAGTTTGCAGAGAATGCCTCGCATGAAATGCAAACGCCATTGGCCATTATCCGCTCCAAGCTTGAATTGCTTATCAACCAGCCTGCTCTTACTGAAAAATCCGCCGCGTTACTCGCAGACATCACAGAAGCAAATAATCGTTTGACCCAAATGAACCGGACGCTTTTGTTATTGTCGAAAATTGAAAATAACCAGTTTCCTGATAAAGAAAACATTCGTGTTTCACAACTGCTGCAACAGGTACTGAATGATTTTCAAAATCATTATGAAGAACAATTTCCTTCTTTGAATATACTGTTGAAAGAGGACGTTACTATTATTGCAAGCCCTTTGCTGATTGAAATGCTTTTTTCTAACTTAATAAAAAACGCAGTGGAGCATAACCTGCCTCAAGGTTCTGTCAGCATTGAATTAAATGGTTATAGTTTGCTTATTAAAAATACAGGCTTACCGCCTGAAGGCGATACGAATGAGCTATTTGAGCGTTTTAAAAAAGGTTCTTATCAATCTAAATCTACAGGACTGGGACTCGCTTTAGTAAAAGAAATATGTACGCTGTATAATTACAGAATCCGATATGACTACAAGGAAGGCTGGCATGAAGTGGAAGTTAGATTTTGTTAGAAGCGCATTAAACTGCAAGGGATAAAAAAAGTGATAAGATTTTTTTTGGAGCCAGGCTGAATTACTATAGGAAGCAGTGGTTGCGTCGCACTCTTGTACTTTATTTCGCTATTCAACAAAAATAAAGCTTCAAAGTAATTCCCTTAAAACGACTGAAGTTTTTATTGATTTAAAACATTCTCAAATTACATTGTATGAGCTTGTTGCTCTTTTTTTATAATAGAGCTATCCTATTCATAACCTCAGCCACTATCTTATTGCAATAAATAAGATTAAACGAGAAAATTTCTTCAGGTGAATACATTTTTTCAACTTCTTTTCTGAGCATAGCTTTTGCCCTGTTCAATCTTACCTTCACATTTGTCTCAGTAATATCCAAAACTTTCGCTGTTTCATTGACGCTCATGCTGTTCATTTCTCTTAAAGTAAATACCATCCGGTAATCAACAGGTATTCGTTGAATAGCATTTTCAATTACACTTTTTAATTCCCTGTTTCCAACATTTTTCTCTGTATCATTATTGTTATTGCCTGAAAACATAGGGATCGTTTTTTCATATAAAAAAGTATCATCTGCAACCTCTTTTCTCAAAACCGTTTTCTGTCTCTTTCTATAGCATTCATTTAGCATGATCCTTATTAGCCATGACTTAAAATAGGCCTTGTTCTCTAACCTGCCAAGATTTTGATAGGCATTAATAAAAGTCTCCTGCATCAGGTCTTCAACATCATGATGGTTGAAACCATAAGACCTTCCGATTTTATACAGGTATGAATTATACCGCCGTATCAATACTTCAAAAACAGGAATGTCACCATTAATAATTCTATCAATAATTTCATTTTCGGATAGCTGCTGATACGCTGTCATATTTTTTTTGTTAAATACTTAAGTATAACCGGTTGTAAAATTATATTCAGCCTGAACCTGCATCTTGTAAAAATAAAGATACCGCCTGAGATACTTTCAAAGACGGTATCTTTTTCGCCATAAATTTGATGCTCTTTAACTGTTAATTTAAGCATTTTTATCAAATAGAAAACTCATTTTCTTACAAGTAATTTACCTTTCATTACCACATGAATACTGCAATAATAATCTGCATCTTCTGTTACAATCTTTTTCCATGTTGACCCGGGAGGCATAGGCGATGATGACCATGCTTTACTTACTTCTTCTGTTACATCATGTACAAAGAGGTCTCTGTTAACAAAAACAACTGTATCGCCTATACCAACGGTAAGCTCAGCAGGTTGAAACTGCATCTGTCGGATTTGAACAGTATAAGCTTTAGTTTTGTTGACAATTCTTTGCTCAGGCGTAGAACAGCTTAGTAAAAAAAGATTTAAAAACGACAAATAAAAAGTTCTTCTGAATAATTTAATTACCACTTGCATTTACTTATAATTTTTCTGTACCATCTGTGCATGTTCAAGGTGTGCTTTAAAGGCAGGTACAACACTTTGCAATAATTGCTTCAACTCCTGGTTTTTAGATTCTGGCACTAAAACACCTTCCAATGTTGATATCACAACTTTATGATAAGCTACCTCATTATTTATATAAGCCCTGTCAAAAGCTTTCCCTGATTTTGAACTAAGCATTTTTCGTGTCCTTTCCGCGTCTGCCAACAGCTTTTTACTTACGGCGTTATCTTTTGGAGTAACGTTAAGCTTTGTTACCAGTGCTGTCGCCTGGTCTAAAACCGACTGATGGTCTTTCATCATCAAATCAGCAAAGTCCAAAACTTCCTTATTTTTTGTTTTGGTCTTTGCTAATTCACCGGCCTTAATGTCCACCTGGTTTGCCGCTACTGCAACAGAAGCTATCTGAGGGTCAGAAAGATTTGGTTTTTGCTGTGCAGAAGCAGGCATTGAAACAAGAACGGAGCAAATAGCAATGGCTGATACAATTGAAGTTTTTGAAATTTTCATTTTTTAATATTTTTTAATTATAAACAGTAGAGTTGGTGGTAACTTAAAAGGTTACAAATTTGAATACATTTTTTTTACTACCCTTAATGTCTTTAAACAATTATGCTTCTTCGCTATTAACACCACCAATACTATCGTCATTTACATTATTTCCATGATTGTTAATTAACAAACTCTCAGAATGTGTAAACGTTTTCCGACTTATGTTATGAACCTATTGCAGAAAAAAAATTAAATCTCGCCTGATTGATTTAGTCGGGGCAGCCTTTCAATCCACCGCTGATAAAACCTTAGTAGAAAAAATGTAATTCATGGTTTAACTAACCTTATTACCAATTCATCCACCGGAACACATTACCCCATGAAGTTACCCTAAGGATATAAAGCAGTATAAAACACACCAAAAAATATAAAACGTCTTGAAAAGCGTAGGTGCAAATAAAGTAAGGTTGAAGATTCAATAAGTAATTTTTCTACTAAGGTTTAAAGAATCATTTGCAGGCAGAGAAACCTGCGTTAATAAATTTCTTAGATAATAATAACATGTTGTATGTGCTCCAAAAAAATTCAAAGACTTAATTTCAATTTGGTGAAGTAGAACTAATAGTGGTATGATAAATAAAATATTCAATCAAAAAGGTGAGTCTTCAAAATTTTATTCTTAATAAAAAGTATCATAAAGCAAATACATATTTAATGCAATAATAATCGCCGTAACTACCCCAACAAGTATTTTTAAAAAGGGCTTATTGGCAAATTCACCCATTTTACTTTTGCTGTTGGTAAACAAAACCAATGGTACTACTGCAAAACTTAGTTGCATTGAAAGTATCACCTGGCTTAATACCAACAAATTTGTTGTACCTCTTTCTCCATATAAAATTGCAACAATAAGAGCAGGAACAATTGCAATTAACCTGGTGATTAATCTGCGTAACCATGGCTTCAGGCGGATGTTTAAAAACCCTTCCATTACAATTTGACCGGCTAATGTTCCGGTAAGGGTAGAGTTTTGGCCAGAGGCTAACAAGGCGACAGCAAACAAAGTGCTGGCCAATGTTGTGCCTAATAATGGTGCTAATAATTTATGTGCATCCATAATATCGGCTACTTCCTGGTGCCCTGTTGTATGAAAGGTGGCAGCAGCAACTATTAATATAGCTGCATTGATAAAAAAAGCTATTAATAAAGAAACTGTGCTGTCAATACTTGCATACTTGATAGCCATTTTTTTACCTTCTGTATTCCTCGGATAGTTACGGGTTTGTACAATGCTTGAATGCAGGTATAAATTATGCGGCATAACAGTAGCACCTAAAATACCGATAGCTATGTACAGCATAGCGGGATTGGTAACCACTTCAGCCCTTGGAACCAGGCCACTTAACAAAGGAAAAACATCAGGCCTGGAACGGATTAATTCAAAGGCAAAACAAATTAATATCACGAATATCAAACCAGCAACAATACTTTCAATCAAACGAAAACCTTTGTATTGAAAAAATAGAATAATTAAAACATCAAAACCCGTAATTACCACACCCCAGGTTAATGGAATATGAAATAAAATATTTAATGCAATTGCCGAACCAATTACTTCTGCCAAATCGCATGCAGCTATGGCTATTTCGCACAGCACCCAAAGTATAAAATTTACAGTTGGGGTGTAATTGTCCCTGCATGCCTGTGCCAAATCTCTCTCTGCCACAACACCCAGTTTTAAAGCCAGGTGTTGCAGTAAAATAGCAAAGAAGTTAGAAATAAGTATAACGGTTAAAAGTGTATAACCAAACTGCGCACCGCCTGCAATATCAGTCGCCCAATTGCCGGGGTCCATATAGCCAACAGCTACCATTAAGCCCGGACCGGTAAAAGCTAAAAGTTTTTTCCAAAACCCTCCATTCATAGGCACATTTATAGTAGCATGTACTTCGGGTAAGGAGTGGATAGTATTTTCTCTACGCCATGCTTTTTTATTTAGTTGAATTTCTTCCATTTGTTGTGACCTGGTTTTTTGTAAGCTTTCTTCGTTGCAAACCTCTTATTCTTTTTTGTAACCGTGTCTTTAATTATCATGACTTTTCAACCCGGTCAAAATAGATAAAAAAGTTTTCGGGTCGACATAGCCTTCCTTCTGGTAGATAATTTCAGAATCAGGATTCAGAAAACAAATGGAAGGATAGGATAAGTTTCCGTTGATAGTACCTAATTGTTCGGCTAATTCATTCAGACCTGTATTTGTACCCGTAGGTTTGTACTTAAATGTATAACCACGAAATCGAATATTCTGTTTTTCTTCAACGTCGAGGCTTATAAAGTAAAATTTTTGGTTAAGGGCATTTATCACTTCATCATTCTTAAAGGTGGTGTTCTTCATAGTGCCGCAATACTCATTGATGCTCCATTTTCTTACATTAATTGTTTACAGTTGGAGTGAAACCATAGTTTTAAAAATTAGTTTGAGAAGCAAATATATAATTGTTAGATTATACTAACAAAAAATTAAATTTATTTATTTTGAGTGCTTCCATTCGCGAAAGAGAACTATTAAAAAGCGCTCATGCATTTAAACGCCTACTAAAATGATTGAAACTAAGCCGGGGAAAGTTTTGGGCCATTATTAATATGTAACGACCGCAGACTGGGTTTTTTTTAGAAAATCATATTTATTACCCTTATAGTATTTATGTAAAAGTTAGGTATTTCGAATAAAAATAATTAGATAGATAAAACTTTATTTAGATTTGGATAAATTTGTATCTAAAAAACATTTATGAAAGTATCAATTGCTATTTTATTTATTAGTATGCTTTTCTTAACAGCTCCGCTAAAGGTGAAAGCTCAGCACCTGGTAAGTGGCTTTTCTCAGGGCAAGGGAAAGTTTGCTGTCGCAGTTTCAACCACAAGAGAAAATTTTGATGAATTCTATCTTGGTGATAAGAAATCATCTATAACGATAAGGAAGCTGGACAAAATTGTTACACAAAGCATTAATTTATACGCAGCTTATGGAATAACTAATAAGATTGACCTAATTATGAATATCCCTTACATCATCACTCAAAGTCACAGGCTTGCCGATAATCAAAAAGTAGGTGAGAAGAATTTTCAAAACGGGCTGTTTGTAATTCAAACAAAACTCTTACAAAAGGCAGATAGCATTGGCGCATTTTCTGTAACCGGAGGATTAGGTTTTAGTACACCCTTATCTAATTATGCAACCAACCTTATTTATAGTATAGGTAATCAGTCAACTCACGTAAATCCTTCCCTGCTGGTACAATATAAGTTAAAAAATGGCCTGTTTATTAATGGGCAGGGTGGATATAGTTTTCGGAGCAATACAGTGCCGGATGCTGTATTATCCGCAGCCAAAATCGGGTACGCAGGGAAGCTTTTTTATGTGGAGGGATGGATTAATAACCAAACTTCCACCACTGGTATTGACATTGGGGAACCGGGTTTTACACCTGAACGTTTTCCGGAGACAAGGGTAAATACAACAAATATTGGAGTCTCTGTTTTTGTCGCAGGCCTTACGTTAGGAGGTGGCAAAAGACTCACTGGGCGCAATGCCGGAATGCCAACCTATTATACAGTTGGACTTGCAGTAAGTTTTTGATGCTGTAAACAAATAACCTTAATGTTAAAGCCAGTCAAAAAGATTGCTCAGCTTTTACTTTTTTTAGAAGATGCTACTACTACTATATTTTCAGCAAACTTTGGGCTTACGCTCGACCTTTTACCATCCACTTCAATTTCTATCAATTCATCATAAGGTTGTTTTGATACCACTTTAATATTCTTATTTATACTTAACCCAACTCTGTCTGCATATTGCAGAAACGCGGCAGAATTATCTTTTACAGCAATCATAGTACAGGTATTGCCCAATTCTTCTTCATTTAATGTTTTTTTTATTAACGCTGTCATTTCGCCCTTGCTGTTAGGAATGCTATCACCATGGGGATCAAAGGACGGGTAGTTTAAAAATTTATCCAGCTTATTAACCAGCTTTGGGCTTTGTATATGCTCTAATTGTTCAGCTACCTCATGCACTTCATCCCAGGTAAATTCTAATTTTTCGTACAAGAAGGTTTCCCATAAACGATGTTTTCTGACTATTTCAATCGCAAGTTTTCTTCCTGATGCAGTTAAAGATGTTTTGCCATATTTTTCATAGTCAATCAGTTGCTTCTCTTTAAGCTTTTTAAGCATGTCATTTACAGTCGCAGGCTTTATGTTAAGATGTGAGGCTATTTCATTTGTGCCGGCACTTGCTTTATCTCCTTTTTCAAAGGTGAGATGAAGTAGCGCTTTTAAATAATTCTCTTCAGTAAAGGAAAGCATTCAACGAAAGTAAAAAAAATATATCTATTAAGATAATACCGGTATCTCAATTAAACCTTTCATTCATTATTTTTGTACATGAGCTAATAGAAGGTTTCTACAACGCTTACAGAAGAAAATTATTTAAAAGGCATTTTTCGCATCTCGCATAAAAAAAATATCAAGATTAGGCAGGCGGCTATAGCAGAGGAATTAAATGTTAATGCTGCATCTGTGGTAGATATGATTAAGAAGCTGACAGTAAAAGAACTGATTACTTATGATAAGGTAAGGTGCAAAACTGACTGACAGGGGAAGTAAAGCAGATGCAATAACCTTTCTTGATGGTTACAATTGACACGGACCGGGTCGGCACTCCACATCGGTTTATACAATTACCGGCCCCTTTCTTAGCTGTCAGAATTTCTCCAAAATCTAAAAATACTTTTGCGGCTCCATAAGTTCAAACAATTATAAATGAAAGGTAAAAGGTTGATTCTTTACAATTTTTTGACAGGGCTCTTTCTTTTTACAAATGCTATTTCTCAACCTGCTGATACGCTGATTCATTTAAAGGATGCAGTGGAGTTGGCTGAACAGCGCTATCATCTTTTAAGGGCAGATAAGTACGAGACTGAAGCTGCACAAAAAAATATTGCGCTTGCCAAATACGGCAGAAAGCCAACGATAGATGCAAGCTACCAGGCAAACTTAGGCACGGCTAATAATTTGACAGGATTATTTTATCCCGCCGGTATTTTGCCCATGACCGGCCCTCCATCCACTAATAACAATTACCGCCCTGCAACAGGAAGTGCGGCAAGTCTTTTATTAAACTGGGAGGCAGTAACATTTGGACAACGCACAGCACAAATCAATGCTTCAATAGCAGAAGCAAACGTCAGTGAGAAAAATTCTGTACAAAACATATTTAACCATAAGATTAATGTTATCAGCGCTTACCTCGATGTGTTGCTTTCTTATGATTTGGTGCGTATTCAGGAATACAATATTCAACGGGTGGATACTAATTTAAAGCAGAGCAGGGTTTTGTCTTTAACAGGTATTAAGCCCGGTGTGGATACTGCTTTTTTTCTATCAGAACGGTCAAGTGCCAAAATTCAATACCTGAATGCCAAACAGGAATTGGAAAATCAACAATGGCAATTAGCAAGGCTATTAGTGACTGATGCTTTGCCCGTGCCTGTTGACACAGCCTTTTTAAATAAACTGCCTGCTGCTGTATCACCGCCTGATACTTCCTTTGCCAGCCATCCCGCTATTCAATATGCCGAAAGCCAGATTGAATCAAGTCAGTCTAAAGAAGCTTTTTTGAAGAAAAGCTATCTGCCTAAAATAAATATCTGGAGCACCACTTTTGCAAGGAGTTCAGGGTTTCAGGCTGACGGACAAATAAAATCAGGTGATGGATTGTTATTATCAAGGTATAACTATGGGGCGGGAGCGCAAATCGTTTTTCCTATTATGAAATATGGAGAAGTAAAGCACCAGGTGCAGCAACAAAACTTTTTATCAAAAGCAGCACAGGAAAGATTGGAAGAAAGTAAGTCTGAACTAAGCACACAAATGCATATTGCCAATACGAGCTTTCGAAGCAGCCTTGAAGTTGTTTCAGAATCGCAGCAAAGTTTTAAATCAGCTTCGTATGCTTTTAACGCTACCCAGCTAAGATACAATACCGGTTTGATGAATATTTCAGATTTAGCACAGGCTCAATTCAATTTATTACAGGCAGAGTTAGACATAAAGAGAGCCTATTGGAATGTATGGAAAGCAAAATTACTTGAGGCTGCTGTAAAGGGTGATGTAAATATTTTTTTAAAAGAAATTGACCAGGCACAATGATTAAGTTAATACAGTTTGCTCTTCGCCGACCAATAGCTATAATGGTATTTGTAACAGGTATTGCTTTGTTTTCTTTTTTAGCAATCCGTAAATCACCAATTGATATTTTTCCCACCATCAATGTACCTACCATTTACGTAGCACAGACGTATGGAGGTCTTTCACCACAACAGATGGAAGGTTTTATTACATCCTATTATGAATATCACTTTCTATATATTACAGGTATCAAGGCGGTGGAAAGTAAGTCTATCCAGGGGCTGTCATTAATCAAATTACAGTTTCATGAAGGTACGGATATGGCCAATGCGATGGCAGAAACCATATCTTATGTAAACCGTGCCCGCTCCTTTATGCCTGCCGGAACGTTACCTCCCTTTGTTATGCGCTATGATGCAGGCTCTGCTCCGGTAGGTCAATTGGTCTTTAGCAGCAAAACTCACTCGTTAGATGAAATACAAGACCTGGCACTATTTAAGGTGCGGCCCATGTTTGCCACTTTGCCCGGTGTTTCCGCCCCGCCTCCTTTTGGAGGAAATCAACGAACCATTGTTATCAAAGCAGACCCTGAAAGATTAAGAAGCTATAACCTTACAGCCGATGAAGTTGTTACGGCCATTGCAAAAAATAATACCATTTTACCGGCAGGTAATATTCGTGTGGGTGATAAAGCTGTGATTACTGCTTCTAACAGCGTAGTAGATAATTTTAAAGAACTGGAAAATGTTACAGTTAGTAATGTTGGAGGAACACCTGTTTTTGTCAGAGACGTGGCAACAGTAGGTAATGGTGCCGATGTAACAACCGGTTATGCATTGATTGATGGCAAACGTTCTGTGTATATACCAGTTACAAAAAGAGCAGATGCTTCTACCTGGGATGTAGTGCAGTCTATTAAAAAATCTTTGCCTGCCATGCAGGCGGCAATACCGGCGGATATTAAAGTTGCTTACGAATTCGACCAGTCCCGCTATGTCATCAATTCATTAAAGAGTTTGATGGTTGAAGGCTTGCTGGGGGCTTTGTTAACCGGGCTGATGGTCTTTCTTTTTTTGAGGGATATAAGAAGCGCTTTAATCATTGTTGTAAATATTCCGCTTGCCCTGCTTACGTCGGTGGTTTGTTTATACCTGGCCGGTCAAACTATTAATATCATGACACTCGGTGGTTTGGCGCTTTCCATTGGTATTTTGGTAGATGAATCAACTGTTACCATTGAAAATATTCACCATCATCTTGAAATGGGAAAATCCAGGGCAAAAGCCATCTGGGATGCATGCAGGGAAATTGCAGTGCCTAAGCTATTAATTTTATTAAGCGTTCTTGCAGTCTTTGTACCCGCACTGTTTATGTCAGGCGTACCACGGTCTATGTTTATGCCCCTTTCATTGGCCGTTGCTTTTGCAATGATTGCATCCTTCTTATTATCTCAAACTTTAGTACCTGTTTTATGCAACTGGTTTATGAAGAAGGCTCATGTTACACAAAGTGAAAACAAATTAAATGCTTTAAAAGAGCGACTGACGATTTCCATTAAAAGAGCAAAAAGAAGAAGTTCATTCATTGTTCCTGTTGTTATTGTTGTTTTGCTGGGATTAGCTTTTTTGGGATATAAAAATGCGGGAACAGAAATTTTTCCAAAAGCAGAAGGTGGGCAAATGCTGGCACGGTTACGTTTGCCCCCAGGCACCCGCATTGAACGTACGGAAGATGCTACAAACAAATTTCTGAAGATGGTGCAGGACATTGCAGGAAAGGACCAGGTATCAATAACTTCTTCTTTTGTCGGATTACAACCACCTACTTACGCCATCAATCCTATTTACCTCTATACAAGCGGACCGCATGAATCAGTAATCAGGATAAATTTCAAGGATGCAAAAATTGATATTGAAGGAATAAAAGAAAAGCTGCGAACCTCGCTTGGAAAAAATATTCCTTCTGCTACCCTTTCATTTGAACCTGCAGATTTGGTTGACCAGGTGATGAGCCTTGGCGCTAACAATCCGTTAGAGGTGGTTGTACAGGGGAAGAATTTAGCCCAAAGCCGTCAAATTGCTGATAAGCTGATGAAATCTTTATCAGGTGTTTCTTATTTACGGGATATTCAAATAGGGCAACCATTGGATTATCCTACTGTACAAATTAATTACGACCGCATAAGGATGGGTCAGGAGGGTTTGTCTGTTGACCAGGCAGGCAGGTCGGTAGTGGAAGGTACAGCCTCAAGCCGTTTAACTCAACTGGTTTATTGGCTTGATAAAGCATCGGGGAATGCTTACCAGGTTCAGGTAGAATATCCGCAATTTGCCATGAACAGTACTGACCAGTTAGAACAACTTCCTGTAGGAAAAATAAATGGCAATACCGTTTATCTTCGTGATGTTGCTGATTGGAAAAAAGGAAATTCAGTAGGTGAATATGACAGGATTAACCAGCAACGCTTCATTACAGTTACAGCTAATATTCACAAAAGAGATTTAGGTTCTTCAGTTAAGGATGTAAATAAAGCAATAAACCAATTAGGCGAATTACCAGCAGGTGTAAAAGTGTATTTAAGAGGACAGTCTGAAGTGCTTGACCAAACTATCCAGGAATTATCTGTTGGGTTATTATTGGCGGTGATTGTTATTTGTTTAATGCTAACCGCCTACTTTCAATCTTTACGGTTATCATTAATTGTTTTATCCATATTTCCCGGCGTGCTGGCAGGTTCTATGTTGTTGCTGTGGGCAACAGGTAATACCCTAAACATTCAATCTTTTATGGGAAGTATAATGGCTTTAGGCGTAGCGGCAGCCAACGCCATATTATTAATATCAAATGCTGAACTTATCCGTTCCCAACCAAACCATCTGCCTGACATTGGAGCTCAGGCGGCTGGTAATCGTTTACGACCTATTTTAATGACCAGCCTCGCTATGATAGTTGGTATGGTTCCCATGTCTCTCGGATTAGGTGAGAGCGGACAGCAAACAGCGCCATTGGGAATAGCCGTGATTGGCGGTCTATTATTCAGCACCGTCATTAGCTTATTGTTTTTGCCTGTTGTATATGATTGGGCATTGGGCAATAAAAAGATAATTCCTGTATCCTTAGACCCGACTGATGAGCAGTCCATTTATTATGAAAAAAATGATTAAACAGATTTTCTGTATGAGAAATTTAATAGCCTTTTTACTGCTGATAAGTTTAACAGCATGTAATGAGAACAAGCCTGCTGCCTCAACAAAACAAGAAGAGCCGAAAGCAGATTCTGTAAACGTATTTATTTTAAACAAAGACTCTGTTCAAAGAACCCTTACAATACCTGGGGAACTGCTGCCAAATGAAAATGCCCAAATCAGGGCTAAGGTGCAAGGATACATTAGAAAAATTAATGTTGACATTGGTTCTAAAGTAAGCAAGGGACAAGTCCTGGCATTGGTTGATGCTCCTGAAATTAACAGCCGGGTACAGGAATTAAATGCAAAGGTAAGTGCAGCCAATGCCCGTTACCAGTCGAGCAAAGATTACTTTGAAAGAATAAACATAGCCTCTAAAGCAGACGGCGTTATTGCACCAGCCGAACTGGAGCGTACAAAAAATCAAATGATGGCTGATAAAGCTGAATACAACGCTGACCGGTATGCTGCATCTTCCTATAAAAAGATTGGTAATTACCTTGCGATCATAGCACCTTACAGCGGCACTATTACCAAACGAAATATTGATGCCGGCTCCTTTGTAGGGAATGCAAATGAAAATCCTTTATTTGAATTGGAAGATAACCGTAAACTCAGGTTAAAAGTGCCTGTCCCCGAAGTGTACAGCGGAGCGACACTATTGAATAATTCAGCCGAAATAACTACCCGTTCATTACCGGACAAAAAGTTTAAAGCAAATCTTTATCGTAAGTCAGGAAGTATTGACCATCAAACCAGGAGCGAAATGTGGGAATTTGAAATGCCTAATAACGACAAACTGTTAAAGCCGGGAAGTTATGCTGATGTAAAGCTTCACTTTGTTCGTCCCCAATCTTCCTTTGCAGTACCTGCTTCAGCAGTCGTCACTACATTAGAAAGAAAGTTTGTTATAAAAGTGGTTAACAATACAACAAAATGGATAGATGTACGGGCAGGTTTTAATATGGGTGACAAGCAGGAAGTATTTGGCGATTTGAATGAAGGTGATACGTTAGTGGCCAAAGCAGCCGAGGAGTTAAAACCCGATACAAAAATCATTTCGAAGAAAGCACAATAGGCTATTTAAAAAGATGATACAATGCTATCAGAATTTCTCCAAAATCCATTAATAGCTTTGGGTAGATTATGGTAAAAGCGATCAGGTATACGATATTGGTTATTGGTATAGTTATGAGTTTATACGGTGGGTTAAATGATATTGAACCGGTAACCATAATTGGTGTTTTGTTAGCGGTTATTGCAGTAATGTATAACCTTATTCTTAAAGCATTTAAAAAATAGCAGTATGAATACCTATAAAAATTTGCCAAATTTATTTGCTAACTTGAAAGCATATTTTAAATAACAATTAATTACAAAATCACTAATTATGAAAATGAAAAAATTTTTATTGATGAGTTCATTTGGAGCTTTATTATTAACTGCATGTGAATCATCTTCTGAAGTCAAAGAAGCAGATGTTCCTCAAAGTGTAAAATCTGCATTTATGGCTAAATATCCTGCTGCACAGGTAACTAAATGGAAAACGGAAAAAGAGGACGGCAAGATAATTTATGAAGCAAAGTTTAAGGATGGAGACAAAGAAAAAGAAGTGCACATTACTCCCGATGGTTCCTCTGTAACTGATGAAGATTAATTTCTCAAACAAAATATAAAAATAATGAAAACAAGAATTGTAAAAGGTTTATTACAAACGGTGATTGCAGGTTCTTTACTTGCTGCCGGCACAACCGGTTTTGCTCAACATGACGTGAAAAGGGCAGGAATGAGAGCAGGTAAAGCAGGTGGCATAATGGCATCATTTGCACCTTTAGATACGACAGCGATCGCGCGTATTATGGGAATGAAAGGGATGGCTAAAAATGGGGAATTCAAAGTAACTATTCCACAAAATGATTTGGATGTTAAGGTAGATGGTTTTAAAATAATACCCGCAATGGGATTAGGTAGCTGGGTAGCCTTTACACCATCACCAAACGGAGCTATGGTTATGGGAGACATTATCGTGACTGAAACTGATTTAAAACCTGTACAGCAGGAAATCATCAGGCAGGGTTTAACAAGTACTGCAATACACAATCACTTTTTACGCAATCATCCCAATGTGATGTATATGCATATGGGAGGCTCAGGAAATACAGAAGTGATGGCGCAAAAAGCCAAAGCTGTATTAGACAAAATAAAGGAATTGAGAGGTGGAGACCCTTCAAAAGGTACTGCTTCGGCAGAGGCTGTAGCTAATACCATTGATACAAAAAGCCTGGATGGAATATTTGGCACTAAAGGAGAAATGAGCAAAGGGGTTTATAAATATACATTTGGAAGACCTGATGTTGATTTAAGAGAACATGGTGTAAAGATTACAACTTTTATGGGATTTAATACCTGGGCCGCCTGGCAGGGAACACCAGAGAAAGCTGCGGTTGCAGGTGATTTTGTTATGCTTGAAGATGAGGTTGAACCTGTAGTAAAAGCCCTGATTGAAAATAACATTGAAGTGGTTGCTCTGCACAATCACATGGTGCATGAAAAACCACATGTTTTCTTTTTGCACTATTGGGGAATAGGTAATGCAGAACAATTGGCTAAAGGATTAAAAGAAGCAATAGACCAGACAGGAAAGAAGCAAGGCAAGATGAAAATGCAGATGTAGAAAGGAGTAAATAAAATATATTAAGAGTGCTATTCTTAACCGGATAGCACTCTTCGTTCTCAGAATTATTTTACCCTTTATCAATATAATCACTTGTTATTCCACTATTCGATATATAAACCTTTATAAATTTTATGAAGATTATCATTCTAAATATTTTACTTCTCACCGGACTTACAAGTTGCCACGGACAAAAAAGTTTTGGAACAAATTTACTTCAATTTGAAAAAGTAATTGAGATGCCCGGTGTAAGTGGCCGGATAGACCACATGTCAATAAATTTGAAAGCTCAGATTGTGTATGTGGCTGCATTAGGGAACAATTCGGTTGAAGTGATTGACTTGCAGAAAGGTTCAGTCATTCATAGTATAAAAGGGCTGAATGAACCGCAGGGAGTTGCTTATATACCGGAGCATAATGAAATTATAGTTGCAAATGGCGGTAATGGAAATTGTGTGTTTTATAATGCTGCTACATTTGCTATTATTACCACTTTGCATTTATCAGGTGATGCAGATAATATAAGATATAATGCTTCTGATGCTAAGATATATGTAGGGTATGGTAATGGTGGAATAGCTGTAATTGATGCTGCAACACATAAACAAATTGGTGATGTCAGGTTACCTGCACATCCTGAAAGTTTCCAGATAGACAAAAAGAACAATCTTTTGTTTGTTAATCTGCCTGATGCAAATAGTATTGCTGTTATTGATATAAAAGATTTAAAGGTTATTAATACCTGGAAAATAAATAACCTGAAAGCAAACTTTGCAATGGCATTGGATACTGCTGACAACCATGTTATTATAGCTTATCGCCATCCTGCTATATTGGTTGCTTATGATAATAAAACAGGTAAAGAAATAACACGCACTGATCTGGTCAGTGATGCAGACGATGTTTTTTACTATGAAATGAAACAACAGGTCTTTGCAAGCGGTGGTGGCGGATCAATCAACATCTTTAAAAAGGATAATGGCAACACTTATAAAAAAGTAGCAAATATTCCTGCAAGGTCAGGTGCAAGAACGTCTTTACTTATCCCTTCTTTACAAACTTTTATTTTAGCTGAACGTGCTAACGGCAGCAAAGGCGCTGCCATAGCTGTTTATAAAATAGTGGATACGAATAAATAAGTTATGGGGCAGTAATAAACATCAGAGGCACTGAACCTAAGATAAAAGTGATAGCCGCAAAGCCGCTCACAAATCCTGCCCTTTGCCACTATCTTAACAAAAGAAGAATACCAGTAGAGATTGCTGAAAAGTATTGTAAGGAAGTTCATTTTGAACTGCATGTAAGGCAAGATTTTGCCATTGGATTTGAGAATAGATCCGGAGGATTTGAACTGCGAAATTCCCTTTTAAAGGCAGCAGTTCTCCAAAAGATATCACCTATATCAGCACTTCAGCAGCCACAGATATTTCTGTTTTCGAGGGCTTTTTCAGCTTCTGCCCTACTTATATTTTGTCTATAGATAAGTGATTGGTTTTTAAGGTTGATGTGTTTAAATACAATATCTCCCTGAAAAGGCAGCAATCCGGCAATCATTTTTAATAAAGCAGTTTTGCCTGACCCGTTAGCCCCCTTCACCCAATAAGTACCGTTTTCAAATTGAAAAGGGAATTTCAAGCATTAAATTTTTATTGTAATGCTTTTTGATATTTCTTAATTCCAGCATGACGTAAAGATAACATGGATTTCGTAGTACCAAAAACAGATGAGGTGAGAAAGCCGCAAGCCTTAAGCTTTAAGCTGCAAGCGTCAGGCTTTCTATAAAAAATATTGTTGTGTTAAAGCTTGCAGCTTAAGGCTAACAGCTTAAAGCTTGCGGGCTAACAGTGTACAGCTTCTTTTATCTTACCAAAAAAACTGCATTACAAAAAAGCAACTTGCCACCTTCCCAAAACTCACGAAACAAAGGATTGTCTGCGAGAAAGACAACAGAGCCGCTGCCTATGTTTGTAACGCCGAATATAAGTCCGTCTTTTAACTGGTTTTTTACTTTGGTTCCTGCAAAACCAGTTACGTAATTGCTTTTTTTAATTACTCCGACATTCCATCCGTCCTTTAAAAATTCATACACATTTGCATCCTGTTTTAAAGTATAATACGTATCAGGATAGCCAAAAGCAAGCGGATGTGTATTGTCTAACTGTACTTTGTAAATAGCTCCGGGAATGCTGTTTGCCAGATCATCACGCTCACGGTTTTCATATTTCTTTAAGGCAGAATAATTGTTTTTGTCTTTTGATGAATCTGCATCCTTGTCTTCTTTTAATTTTATTCCCCAATCACCTTCGGCAAGATCGTGCACTGCATTTTCTATTGCTATTAAGCTTCCGCCGCTGTTTACGAATTGCTTTAATTTATCTGAAACATCTTTATTAAAAAAGTTTTTGTAATATCCGTCAGGAATGATTAAAACAGTATAATTTTTTAAATTAATTCTGCTGACATCTGCTGCATTAATCAGCGTTATTGGATAATTAAGCTGCTGATCAAACAGGTGCCATATTTCTCCTGCTCCTAAAGAAGAGGTTGGCTCACCGGTAATCAAAGCAACTTTCGGCGGCAGAATAACTTTTACATCAGGTGAGCCGAAATCAGGGCCTTTATCCATAAAACCGGTAGAAACAGCTTCAATATCTGCATTATTGCCCGCAGAGAGATTATTTAACTCAGAAGAAAGATTAGCTGGATTTCCTTTTTCAAGCACTATTAATGTTCCCCTGTCATAGACAGTTTTATTGTAGGTAAAAGGCTTTTCCGTATACCTTACTTTAATGCCTTTTTTTAATAATTGTGCTAAAAGCTGTACGCTGTTGACCGAATTGTATTTTATTAAATATCCATAATTTGAAGAAGGAATTGCCTTAGTGACGCCAGGTGCAGTAAACGGTTGCAGAGAAAGTCCGTCTTTTATTGCGTAAGCATCAATATTATATGCATAAGGCAATGACCAGGCGGTAATATCATACGTGACAGAATCAACTAATTTGCTTCTTGGCTCTAACAATACTCTTGCCAATACAGACCTGGGCTGTGAAGTGCTTACCGCAATATTGAATTTTTTTAACTGACCATTTTCTTCTTTGCCTGTTGCGTAACTTATGCCCTTAAATCCATTGTTTGCTGCTTGGCCGTATTCGATTCCGTTGACTTGCAAAAGATGCGCAATGCTGCTGATTGTTGCTGCATTGTCAGTTGTCAAAACATACGTTTTATACACATTTCCTTTACCCGCTTTGCTGTCATCATAAAATTTTTTGTACTCTGTAATCAGTCTTTGTGCGTTTTGAGAAGCAACCTCTATGGTTGACAAACCTGTAGTGTAATGGTGGTTAACACGATCAACAAGCGTTAATGTATCCTCAGCATTTGTTATTACAGACAGGCCTCCGCGTCCGCCGCCGCCTTGCTCAAAAGTCATACCTATCGCTCCGCTATAAATAGGGTAGGTGTCTCCATAAGACGGATAAAAAAGATCAAATCTTTCTTTGGTAAAATACAGCCAGCCGTTTTTGTCAAAATATTTTGCATTGTTGCGGCCGATAATATTTTGAAATTCTCTCTGCCACGGTGTAATTACTTCGTAATAAGGCTCAGCGGCAGGAGCAAAATAATAGGGATTGTTATAAGACTGCTCATGAAAATCTACATGCACCTGCGGCAGCCATTGATTGTAGATGGTCATGCGCTGCTGCGTTTCTATCTGCGTTTGCCATGCCCAATCACGGTTCAGATCAAAATTGTAATGGTTGGTTCGTCCTCCGGGCCAGGGCTCCATGTGCTCTCTTGATTGGATATCCGGATTCATGTTTTTACCAACTACAGAATTAAACCAGTTTACATACCGGTCTCTTCCATCGGGATTGATGCAGGGGTCGAGAATGACAACTGTATTCTTTAACCATTCAGCGCTTTTTGCATCTGCAGGATTTACCAAAGTATATAAAGTAAGCATTGCCGCCTCCGAAGAAGAAGTTTCGTTGCCGTGTACATTATAACTAAGCCAAACGATTGCAGGTGCATTTGCAGCGGAAGCTGCAACTTTATCTTTGGCTGAACCGGAAAGGCGAAGATTATTCTGACGTATTTCCTCTAACCTTTGCAAGTTTTGCGGCGAAGCAATATAAACAACCAATAATTCCCTGCCTTCATTGGTTTCGCCATACTTTTCCACTTTAACCATGTCGGGCCTTGCCTGGGCTACCGCTTTTACATAATTTACAATTTTATAATGAGGCGTATAATGTGTGCCGACTTTATAGCCTAAAAATTGTTCAGGTGATTGCAGTTGGGCTGATAAAATGCCGGTTGCTAATAAACAAATTAATAGCAGTAAAACCCTTGAATTCATTATTTTAATTTAAGGGCGCAATTTAATTGATAAGACTTTGCCGGAAAGAAATATTATAAAGAAAAAACAATATTTAAAAAAAAAGATAAAAAAAGTTTAAAATAAGAATGCCCTACGGTTTTTTCTTTACTAATATCACTAATAACGATGATTTACAACACAAAACCTACTTTTATTATAATGCGGCGGTACAAATAATTATAGCGTTCATAATTTTCAGATTGAGGAGTTGGAGCAGGTTCCCAGTAAGGAACTTTTTCTTTGACTTGCTTAAAACTATAACCTGCACTTATTAAAAAACCCCTGTTGTTTTTGCCGGATAATTTCCAGCCAAGACCTAAGTCGTAACACAAGCCCGGAGATGTTTTGGGAAATTGTTTTTGCTGCTTCTGATCAGAAGTGAGCCATAAAAAATTAACGCCGGCATCTGCGTAGGCAAAAGGTGTATTTTTATTAAGACTCAAATCTCTTCTTACATCAAAAAATAAAGGAACGGTTCTTTCATTGTAAAAATCTAATCCTGCGCCGGCACCGGCGAACCATTTGTCTTTTTTTATCCCGTTTATGGTTTGTACCGCAAAGGCTTCTCCCTTGCTGCCGCTTAATAAACCAATTTGGTTAATCGAGCCGAATTTTATTTTTTGATTTTGCGCCGCTGTTGTATATATCAATAAAATCAGGAATGGTATTATAAAAATGCTTTTCATGTTTGTTGTTTTGACAGGGATTTAATGAATTTTAGGGATTAAAGGAAATTGTCTGAACCGGGATCTATTGGATTTTTGGGATAAGCAGGATTTATCGAATTATTGGGATTTGCAGGAATTGATTGTTTAACTCTTTTGACTTTTCTATGTGTTCTCCATTACCTATGTCTCTATGTGTTTCAAAAAAAGCTCCCCAATGGTTTGCTGATGAACGGAGCGTCGCAACAAATGTTTCCTAAAGTACAAATGCTGGTTACCAAAACAAATTCTTTATACTTTTTTCTTCAAAGTGTTTTAATAAGAAATCCTGCTTTGCAGAGTCACATTGCTGCGGTTGGTGTAATTGTATTGATATAAGCCATCTTTGGCTACTACAATAGCGTTGTTATTTTGCGCGATGATATCATAAGCTTCTATGCCATGGACAGTTTGCAGAAGCCGGAGATTAGTAACATCAGCAGCGTCGTACACTTTTAAACCCGCCGAGCCGTCACAGATAAATAATGTATTGCCCGATTTGGAAAGACCATGCGGATTGGAAAGTGGGTAGCTTTTTATCAGCCAGGGAGTTCCGAGGTTTTGAATATTTAGTATATTAAGTTCATTTATACTGCTGCCGTTGCAATTGGTACCTGAACGAAGTGTAACGTAGGCAAAATTATCATCCGCAATTACAGGATCGCAGCGTGTGATATGAGCGAACTGTGAAAGTTGGGAAGGCAACGCGGGATTGGCAGTATTGAAAATAAACATGCCGGATTGAGAACCTATAAAAAGATTGTTTTTAAACGGATAAATAGTTTCGATACCCCATCCAATATCTATATTATTTGCATAAACAGGGTTTTCTGGTGTGGTGATATTAAATACATGAAGATTACTTTCGCTTACCGTATAGAGATAATCATTAAGCAAAGTAAACCTTGCCATAGAGCCGCTGACGCCGGGAGCAGAATTTTTTGTTGCGGAAAAATCTAATGCTTGCGGAGCAGTAGAATAAACACCTTCTGAATATTGCCATCTCAGGTTAGGCTGGTCTGATACCGTTGTATCTTTTTTAATCCAGTCAACAATTACTTTTGTTGAGTCTGCAAGAAATCCATTTGCATACTGCCTTTGAGAAAAGACTTTTTCTGTAATTTTTTTTACCTGCACATTGGCCGGATTGCTGATGTCGAGCGTAACGAGATCTCTGAAATTATCGGCAAATAAAGTGTTTCCCTTTACAGCTAAATCAAGGTTGCCGGGTATCGAAACGAAATATTTATTTACAGGCGCAGCAGGATTGCTGTTGTCAATAATATGTACGCCTTTATCGGTTTCATTAAGAAATATGTAATTGCCCAAAACAAATATTTTTCCGGGGTTTTTAACCGGAAGCGGAGCATTACTTTTTATATTAGCTCTTACTTCAGCAAGCGTTTGATACACAGGTGTAAATAAAGTATACGTTTTGGTAGCGGTGTCTTTGAGGCAGCTTTGCAAAAATGCTGTGCAGCAAAAAATAAGAACAGTCATTTTGTAACCGTGCAATAACTTTTTCATTTTAAAGAAATTTTGATGGTTTTTTGATTTTATTTGAAGGTGATATTTGCTTTTATACCTGTGAAAAATAAGTGCTGCGGGCTGCCGGCAGCAGCTTTGGCAGCATTGGTAAATCCGTATTGAATTACCGGGCCTGCATGTAAAAAATATTTATTTGAATTTGAAACGGGAAACAGCAAGCCGCTGTGTGCAGAAAGCTGGAAGCGATGAAACTTTTCTTTATCTGCATAATAAACGTTCGCCGAAGGATTCGCATACAAAGCATTCGAAGCTATTAGATAACCCGGAGAAATGCCTGCAAATAGTAATAAAGGTTTTTTTGCATTTTTATTTAGCTGAAGCGAAATGTTTATGGGCAACTCTAACAATTGATATTTATTAGTGTATTTCACAGAATTTCCAGTACTGTAATAATTGTTTACGATAATTGATTTTTCCAACAGCGAGTCAAAAAAATTGGTTTGCTGGTTTACTTTGCTTCCTACCATTGACTTTGCTTTATATAAATGATAATCAATTTCTGCAGATAAACCGATTCTTTTAGTTAATTGGCTTTTTACAAAAAGTCCAAAACCAAATGAAATTGCACTTTTGTAGCTGTTTGACACAGATACATCATAATTAGAATTACCAGGGGTAAGCGAAGTGCCCGGAGCGCCATAATATCGCTGTGCATAACTCTTGTTCGTTGATAACAGACTGGAAAGGTTATCAGAAAAGCCGCTGTAAAGTGTGAAACCAAAATGCAGGTTTTTGCCTGGTTTTTTAATAATAGTTTTTTTAGCTGTTGTATTAGCTGCAGTGTCTTTTTTTAAATCCTTTTTTTCATTTCTGCTTGTGCCAGGCAACGCTGAGTCAGCTTTTGAGGCTGATAAGTTTGGATTATAAAATTTATGAGCAGGCAAATCCGGCTGCATGTATTTATCTTCTTTTTGGTAAATTCTGCTGTATTCTTTATTATCTATAAAAAGAGGCTTTTTATCTGCATCTTTTACATATTCAATTTTTGATAAATCATTCGTTTTTCTTTCTGATGCTGTCACTTGTTTTATGCCATCTTTTTTCAAATCTGTTATGCTTTTTTGTAAATGAATTTTTTGCGCTTTCTGCAGGCTTTGAAGCGGATGTTTTGGGCTTTGTTTTATCTCAAAATTTTCTCTTTTTGTTGAATTATTGTTTATTTCACTCATTACTGTTTTATTATTATTTTCATTATTAATGAATAAATAAACTGATGTTCCTGCAAGCAAAACAAAACCCGTAAATATCCAGAAGAACAAAATTCTTCTTTTATTTTTTTCCCTGTCAATTTTTATCGAGACCTGTTTCCATACATCCCTGTCAGGAACAAGATGAAGCTCTTCCAGTTTGCTCTGCACTTTTTTTTCAAATTCATCTGCTTGCATACGTCTTATTTTTTGCTCCGGAAGTATTGGTAATCCAGCTGATTAGTAAATGTCTTGCCCGCATATATTGCGAACGCGAAGTGTTTTCGCTGATGCCCAGCATCTGGCCAATCTCTGCATGTGAGAATCCTTCGACAGCATACAGGTTAAAAATTGCCTGGTAGCCGGTTGGCAATTGCCTTATCAGTTCTGCCAGTTCCTTCGCATTCAAAAGAACCTCGGGATTATCATTATTTATAACATGCAATTCTGTAGTATCAAACAACAGATCGTGCTGGTATTTCTTGCTTTTCTTTAAATAATTAAGAGCGGTATTTACCATTATTTTTCTTATCCATGCACCAAGTTCACCTTCTTCATTGTACTGATGTAAGAATGTGAAAACCCTTACAAAACCGTCCTGCAGCACGTCTTCGGCATCCTGCAGGCTTTTTGTATAGCGGTAACAAATGCCGAGCATTGCGGAAGCAAATTCATCGTATAGCTGCTTTTGCGATGCAGCTTTTCCTTTTAAACAGTTTTTTATGAGTTGTGACTGGTCGGTCATTTTCCTGGTTCAGGCAGGTTGACATTGGTTTAGAAGGCAGCGTTGCATTAAGGAGGAAAAATATGTTTGAAAGGGGATTTTATCTGAACCGGGATTTATGGGATTTATGGGATTATTTGGGAAAAGGAGAATGCCTCGTAACAACTGGTTTTATAAATGTTACTTTAAAAACGTTATTTTTGTTTTATGCAATCTGTTCAGATAAAACTGTATGACCTTTTCAGAAAAGAACTAAACCTGGCTGATGATAAAGCGGCGGCATTTGTAGCTGCGGTAGAAGAAGTTGTAGGACATGAATTCAGAAATGAAAAACAAACACTTTCAACAAAGGAAGATATTCAAACAGTTAAGGAAGACATCCAAACAGTTAAGGATAGCATTCACCTGCTTGAGTTGAAAGTTGAACAAACAAAAGGTGATATTTATAAGGCAATATTCTGGACAGGTTTACTTCAGCTTCTGTCAATACTTGGAGGAGTTTTGGCTATTGTTAAATTTTTACATTGAGTGCTAAAATCCTTACTATCATCATTTCTTCTCTGCTTCCCTTTTAAGGTTTTCCAAACTCTTTTCCATAAAAGGACCAATAACTTTACCCGATGCTATGGAGGCAAATTTTTGCCACGGATACCACTTTACTTTTTGTGTAAAATGCCATTGCACTGTCACTTGTGAAGCGGGGTTATCAGTAATAAAATTAAACTCTCCGGCCAATGGATCGCTTTTACCCGTTTGCCATACAGCTTTTATTTGCAAAGGCGAGGATTCTTTAATAGCGACCGTTGTTTTGTTTATTAGCAGCATAGCCCTTTTGCCCGCAGTTGCAGCGGATACAGTAGCTGTGGAAGAGTCATAGTCCGCATACCAGCATTTCCAGTTTGCAAGATTATGTATATAATTATAAACAGTGTCAGCAGGCGCATTGATGTCTATGGCTCTGGATATATGCGTCACCGATGGCAGTAATAGGGAAATAGCTGTCAGCAGCAAAAAAAAGAATACGAGACTTATTAATGCAAGTTTTACCAATCTCATATTATTCCCATTTAAAAACTTTTATCGCAACTGCGTATACAACAATAGTCCACAAGGCAAGTATGCCTATTTCTGTAAGGCAATCACTTAAATGAGCGCCTTCAAAAGCAATTTTGCGCATGGCATTATTGAAGTGAGTAAGCGGAAGCACTTTGCAAAACGCCTGCAGCCAGCGGGGGAAAACATCTATCGGAAAAAAAGTGCCCGCCAGCAAAAATTGAGGTAATGTTACGAGATTAGCCAGCGGGGGAATCGTACTTTCGGTTTTTGCTATGCCGCTTACGATAAACCCAAATCCCATAAATAAAATTAATGAAATAAAGCTTAAAACCATTATTTCCAAAAAGGTAGTTATGCCATGTACAAGTGTATAATGAAAAACGAAATGCCCGATTAGAATAATAACGATGGCAGTAGATAATTGAAATATAACCCTGCTGACTGCTTCTCCTAAAATGATGTACGGACGCTGGATAGGCGTAGCATAAAACCTTTTGAGAACAAGCTGCTGCCGCAAGCTATAAAACAAAAAAGCAACTCCAAAAACACCTGCACTTAACAGGGAAAAACCTAACTGGCCGGGTAAAATAAAATCAATGGTACGATAGGTTCTGCCAGGTATTTTTTGAACATTTTCAGTAATGGCAGCAAAAGTAGGCGTTTGAGGATATTTGTTTTTATTGATACCCGCTACTATAGAACTTATAATGGATTTTAAAACCTGCAGGTTTTGCGGATTTACAGATTCAGCGCTTTTTAAGTCAATGATATACGGAGGAGCTTGCGCCCTGTTTTTTTGAATATTAACAACAGCAGTTATTCTTCCTTTTTCAATATCTTCTTTTAATGCCGGATCTGCTTTATGAATGATCGTGATGCCGGGCACATTTTCTAAGGCGGCATAAACCGGGTTTAAAGTGTCAGAAGTTTTATCAACAGCGATGCTGAAAGATACCTTGCCGCTGCCGCCGATAAAACCAAAGACCAATATAAAAACAAGCGGGAAAGCAAGGCTGAATAAAACAGTGGAAGGACTTCTTAATATAGCTCTTAAACTTGCCTTGGTAATAGACCACAATGCAGTAAACTGGTTATATTTTTCACTCATCTTTAAAAGGCAAATCAATATTAATAATTATTCAAAACCGGTCAATTAAAAAGAACGTTGATTCTATTACCGGATACTAAAATCAAAAGGTAAACGTGTTTGCGGAATGCCAACCATGCTCCTGATATTTTTTAATTGTTTCAAAACAGCATATTGTTCTTTGCCAATTTCGTCTTTGATTGTTTCTGCCTTCATCCCGTCCTTATAATTTTTTAGCAAATCTTCAAGAAAAGTCTTTTTTTCAGGATATTCTCTTAAAGTATATTCTTTTGATTTACTCATTCTTGCCGCACAGGCAACGGCGTCATTTATGTTTCCTAACTTATCTACCAATCCTATTTGCAAAGCTCTTTGTCCCGTCCATACTCTTCCCTGGGCAATGCTGTCAACTACCTGCAGCGGCAACCTTCTGCCTTGTGCAACACGGCTTTTGAAAGTAGTGTAAATAGTATCAATCGAATTTTGAACAAATTGTTTTTCTGCAGTATTCAACGGTCTGCTCGCTGAAGGCATATCGGCAAAAGGACCTGTTTTGACGCCGTCGAACGTAACGCCTAATTTATCATTAAAAAACTTTTTCATATTAGGAATAACGCCGAAAACCCCGATAGAACCGGTGATAGTATTTGGCTGCGCAAAAATGCTGTCGGCATCACATGAAATATAATAACCGCCGGAGGCAGCCACATCTCCAAAGCTTACAACTACCGGCTTTGCCTTCTTGGCGAGTGAAATTTCTCTCCAGATTTCTTCGCTTGCCAATGCACTGCCGCCGGGTGAATTTACCCTGAACACGATTGCTTTTATATCCTTGTCTAACCTTACTTTTCGGATAAGATTTCTGTAATAATCAGAACCTATTGTGGTGCCGTCGTCTCCTTTTCCATCCGTTATTTCTCCTTCTGCATATATAATAGCGATCCTGTCTCCGCCGTTTGGCGTAAAATCTACCGCTTTGGCATATTTGCCAAGGCTTATAAAATTGATCTTATCTGCCGGGTCACTTTTTATATTTTTTATAATCTCATTTTTTACTTCATCGTCATATCTTAATCCGTCTATCAGGTGATACATGGCCGCCTCTGATGCAGTCTGTACAACTCCTGAATTGGCTAACTGTCGCAGGCTGGCTGTATCAGACTTGCTTTTTTCTGCTGCTGCCAGAAGGATGCGGCTGTACAAATCATTCAGGTAAACTGAAGTTTGCAGTTTGTTTGGCTCCGTCATCTGGTATGCGCGAAGAGGTTCCGTTGCACTTTTGAATTTACCTGCGTAAAAAATCTGGGGCTCAATTTCAAGTTTTTCCAGGGTTCCCTTTAAAAAAAATAAAGTGCTTTCGAGCCCGCGCCAGTCTACCGTTCCCTTAGGACTGCAGTAAACTTTGTCTGCTGCACTTGCCACATAATACGCTTTCTGGCTAATTACATCACCAAAGGCAATTACAAACTTCCTGCTTTGTTTAAAATCAATCAATGCATTGCGAAGTTCTTCACTTGCTGCAAATCCATTTGCATTGTCATCGCTTTTTATATAAATGCCTTTAACCGAACTGTCTTTCTTAGCATACGATATCATTCTCACTACATCATATAAGCCAGGCATGTTCTCATCTGCATTTCCCCGCAAAATATTAAGAGGATTCTCGCTCTTTTGCTCTTTGTATTCTTTGGTAAGATCCAGCACCAGAACACCTTTACCGCCAAGGTCAGGCTTTTTGTCAGACGTTACACTCGCTACCATTGCAAGCACAATCAGAATACCAATAAGCATAAACGCCAGCAGTGCAAGAAATGAAGCAAAAAATATTTTCAGGAAGCTTCTCATTATTAAAATAAGGTTAAGGGCACAAAATTAAAGATATTTGAACGGCTAAAGCAATGTGAATTTATGAACGACGCATATTTACTCATCGGCGGAAACATGGGCGACCGTTTACTGAATCTGCAACAGGCATATTTTAAAATAGAAAAACAAGCGGGCGCCATTGTAAAAAAGTCTGATGTGTACGAGACAGCAGCCTGGGGATTAACAGAGCAGAACGCTTTCTTAAACCAGGTGCTTTTGATATCAACAGTGCATACTGCAGAAGAATTGTTGCAAAAATTATTATATATCGAACAAGAGTCAGGAAGAAAGCGCATTGTAAAAATGGGGCCAAGGACCATTGATATTGATATTTTATTTTATAATAATGAAATCATTTCAACTTCTGACTTAACTGTCCCCCATCCGCAAATTGCCAACAGGCGTTTTGTTTTAACTCCGTTAAACGAAATAGCGCCTGATTTTGTTCATCCGGTTTTACAAAAAACTATTGGGGAGCTTTTAGAGAAATGTACGGACAATCTGGAAGTGAAAAAATATCAGGAAATGTAAATCTCCGGATCCCGGATGCATCAATATTCTTTAAAATCTCTTTTCATATATAATGAAAGTAGCTGCGCCAAAAAGTGATGGCCATAATTTTATCCAAAACATTCCTCCCCCAAACACGTTAGTAAGCCACGCAAAAACAGACAACATCGGTGGCACCTCCATAAAACCAAAAGCAAGATGATGTCGTTCAGCAAGATATAAAAACTCATCACGCTGCGGCTCGTATACCGGGCTCTGCAATAAATATGGAATGATAATTTTTACCAGGGCAAGTAAATATAAAAGTCTGTCGTTTTGTACATGAAGGTTTGTTTACACTTTTAAAAGGCATCATTTATTTTAGCTGCTGCAGCTATCAGCGTAAGAAGATGTATAGAAACAGGCTGCAGCAGCTAACAAAATAGTAAGGCTGCTTTTCGAAAATGAAATTAATAATATTTGCTGCATAAATAAAACGGCAGGCTATTTATAAAAATTAATCAACTTTTTATTCCTGAGCTGAAAATCCTGTTTATCTTTCCCCGGATAATAGCTATTATTTTTATTATGTATAGGATATCAATTTTTGTGAATAATTATGAAAAAAAGCATCAGTGAAAAACAAAATTAGCCGGATAGCAGTTTTAACATCAGGTGGCGATGCTCCGGGGATGAATGCTGCGGTAAGAGCAGTGGTTCGTACAGGCATTTTTAATGGTTTGGAAGTATACGGAGTTATGCGGGGCTACCAGGGATTGATAGAAGAAGACATTTTTCAAATGCAATCGCGTTCTGTGGCCAACATCATACAGCGGGGCGGCACTATTTTAAAAACCGCACGTTGTAAAGAATTTTATACTTATGAGGGCAGAAAAAAAGCAAGTGAAAACCTGCAGAAAAGAGGAATTGACGGGCTGGTAGTAATCGGAGGCGACGGTTCTTTCAGAGGCGCTGCTTCGCTAAGCCAGGAGTTTGGTATTGCCTGTATAGGCCTTGCCGGCACTATTGATAAAGATATTGCAGGCACTGATTTTACCATTGGTTTCGACACGGCTGTTAATACAGCGGTAGATGCGATTGATAAAATAAGAGATACCGCTGATGCACATGACCGGTTATTTATTGTTGAGGTAATGGGTCGCGACTCGGGTTATATAGCTATATACAGCGGCATAGCTACGGGTGCCGGCAACATTTTGATACCCGAGAGAAAAACAGATATGGAGACCGTAATTGCTTTTTTGGAGGAACGGGAGAGAAGAAAAAAGCTTGTTAATATCATCGTAGTTGCCGAAGGCGACGAATTTGGCGGGGCTAATGAAGTTGCCAGGTTTGTAAAAGAAAGGTTGCCTTATCTCGATACAAGAGTATGTATCTTAGGTCACATTCAGCGCGGAGGTTCGCCTTCCGCTCTTGACAGGGTTATTGCAAGCCGCATGGGTTACCAGGCAGTTGAGTGCCTGATTAGCGGTCGTTATAATGTTTTTGTCGGTATTCTGAATAACAAATTAAATTATGTACCATTACAAGATGCAGGTAAGCTAAAAGGGCAAATTAACGAAGAGTGGATAAAGATTATGAAAGTGCTGGCTTACTGATAAAAGGCACGATACACAGAACAGTAAACTTAATACTCACGTTAATAGCTTAAGGAAAAATGTACAAATACTCAACTTCTAATGTTCAATAATCAATTAATTGAATATTAATTTTTGAACCTGGAATATTGACGAATTGAAAATTAATGTTGTTTATTGAGCATTGAATATTGAATATTCAATGGTCAACTTTTAATATTAAATATTATATAAAGAGCTCACTTTCTATTTTTAAAGAAAAAATAAAAATGCAAAATAGAAAGTACGATTTAGAAGAAAGACTGGTAGAATATACCTGCAGGATGATTAAATAATGAGGATTTGAATATTGAGTATGCAATGTCCTTTACTTAAGGTTACTTAAAGTATGTATTTGCCCGGTAAGGGCATCCTGTTTATAGAAATTAAGGTTGAAGTGCCTTGCGACTCCGTAAGGAGTCTCCTAAGAACCGGAAGCACCAAGCTTTGGTTTTCTATATTTATAGTGGCTATAAACAGGAAGCTCCTCCGGAGCTTAAGTAAAGAACATTGATTGAATGTTTGATATTAATCGTTAGTTTGTTTCTTCTTAAGTTAATGACATTGGTATTTAATCTATCAATACCATTTGCAGGAAAAAAAGGTGGGAAAAGATGCCATGAAAATATACAAGTACAAGTGAGGACACAACGATGTTGAATAAAGATACTAAAGTCAATTACCAAAAAAAACCAATCGCGTTATTAAACCGAATTGCTCTCAACACCTTAATTAACTCCGGACTAAAAGCCTCAAAACGATGCAAATAAAATTAAAGAATGCAATTCGTTTTATAGAATTAGGCTTTTAGGTTGCAAAGCATATTATTTAAGAGAATAAGTCAATGTTGTATAATAAAACCCACCTATTGCCGGACCTCCTGAAAAAGAATTATAATATTTATTGGCAAGATTAGTCGCTCCCAGCTTAACGTTGAATTTTGTCTTAATAAAGTCGTGATTAATTTGGGCATCAAGGGTAGTGTAAGCCGGAACATTACCATTAGTTAAAAAAGATTGCCAGTAATAACTGCTTTGCCATTTACAGGTAACATTAAAGCCGAAATTACCTGCAACCCTGTTGCCGCCAAATGAAAAATTTGTGATCCACTGCGGAGTATTAAATCCGTCTTCCAAAGCATCTTCATTAGCAGTACGCTGTAGTTTGGAATAGGAAACATTACCGGTAAGCAGTAACTTCTCTGATAAATGATAAAACAGACCTAAGCTGCCGCCAATATTATAAACGGTACTTCGTGAGTTTGTCCAGGCACGGTAGCGAGCTTGTCTGGTTTTATCGTACAAGTAATACGGGATGGAGTCGGCCTTTTGGGTGTTGGGGACGTTGATCTCTGCCTGGGCGATAAAGTGATCGTATTTATTATAGTAAAAATCAGCATCTGTGCTCAGCTTTCCGTTAAAAAACAATGCTCTGTAACCAGCTTCAAAGGAATTAATGTGTTCCGGCTGCAGATAGGTATAAGGGTTTTTTTTCAGTAATCCGGACTCCTTTTCGATAGTTGTATTCGCAGCGATGCCCTGGTTAAAATCATTCTTTACTGCGTTTTGAAAAGCATCTATAGAAGTACGCAAATATGAATTTTCAAAGATGCCGTTTGACACAACACGCAAGCCGCCTATCCTTTTTACACCGCCGCTGTTTACATTAGAAAATGCCTCAAAAATACTGGGAAACCTATACCCGCTTTGAAAAGAAACCCTGATATTTTGTTCAGCTATTGGAGAATACACCACGGTGAAGCGTGGGTTAAGCTTCAAATGAAAATACTCGTTATGGTCCGCCCTTACTGTTGCTGAAACCTTCAGCTTATTACCCAAAAGTTCTTTTGCTGCCTGCACAAAGCCACCCGTTTTACTGTAATACATATCACTAAACTCATGTCCGGGCTTATAGTTAATAAAGTAATTACCATCAGGATGAATGATATAAGTACGGTGATCAAACCCCGCTAACAGGTCTAAGCCTGTTTTCTTCTTGAAATCTGCTGAAATACCTTGTGAAATATTTACCTGGCCTTCAATATGAATCAGGTCATCTTTTACACGCAGCGCTGAGCCGATATCCCAGTTATTGATATCAGCGAGTTTTTCGAGGGTGCTTTGAAAAGCGGCTGTGCCAGGCTGATACCTTCCGGCATCGGCTGTTTGCCGCGCCTGTGACAGCGCCTCTTTTACATCTGCTCCTTCAGCCGCAACAGCATTGAATTTTTTAGTAAAGTCAGCATACCAGTTGTCATCACTTTTAAAAATTCTGTCCTGGTTTTCTCCTGCTGAACGGAGGTTGTATGACTTGCCTGTATTCTCAATAGTCCAGTAACCGAGTATCTGGTAAATATTGTTTTTAAGTTCTATGGCGTGTTGCTGTAATGTATAACCTTTTAAACGAAAACGGTTGGCACGCTGGTAAATATTATCCAGACCCGCAAAGCGAAAGGCGTAGGTTAGTTGCGTATTCGGCGTAATCTTATAAGCCAATCCGGCGTCAGCTTTTACATTGTGCAGACCATAGCCGGTAAGCTCCTTTTCTGCATACCCTGTCCGGGCTACCGAATATTGCTTGCCGCCAAGTGTTATTGTTTTCCTGTCCGGCGATTCATTGCCATAGCTATTTATTGGATCGTAAGCCGGATTATCCGGGCCTCCGCCGATGCCAAGCCTGGCATTGGCAGCAGCATTTTGATCAGCACGGTTATCAGCAATCCAGTCGTATCCTGCGGTATACGTACCATTTAATTTTAAAGCGAATTTTGGAGAAAGTATTTCTGCAATCCTGAAACTGGTTTCTGAAAACAGTTTAGGTTTTGATTCTGCATCTCCGAGGTGGTTAATGCCGGTTTTTTGCTGAAAACTAATTCCGGCACTTTTAAAAGGATCTTTTGTAATAAAATTAGCTAAGCCGTTTATAGCGTTCATGCCATACAGGGCGGATGCAGTACCTGGTATAATTTCCACGCTCTCCATATCCAGATCGCCCGGCCCGAAGGCATTGCCTATGGGTGCACCTATATGCGGGGCCTGGTTATCAACTCCGTCTACCAATTGGGTAAAGCGCACATTGGTAGTATTAGCAAAACCACGGGTATTAATAATACGAAAACCGAGGCCGGGGGTTATTAACTGTACACCTTTTACATTTTCTAAAGCATCGAAAAAAGATGGGGCGGCAGATAGTTTGAACGCGGAAGCACTTATTTTTTCAATGCTTACCGGTGATTTTAAAATACTTTCACTGATGCGTGATCCGCTGACAACCACTTCTTCAAGTAAAATTTTTTTAAAAATTATACTGTCTGTACCGCCTGCCGCTTTTTCTTTGTTCTGCGCAAAACTTATTAATCGGGTTATTAATAAGGCAATAATAAAGGGTAATTTTTTTTTCATAGAAACAATGTGTTTATTGTTAATAGGGTTGAGCTTTAGACAGTTATATCAATATTTTCAGGTTTAACTAAGTATACAAGTCTTGATCTTGCCATACCTGTCATCACCAAAAACCCATCCTGATGGAAAAGGAAGGGACAGCCAAAACAGAAGGCAAGGATCAGAAATGGTTTACTCAATTTTTTTAATCGTTATATTTCTAAATACATAACCCTTTCCAAAAAAAAGAGTCGCACGTTAATTCTTATTAATATCAGTATTATTCAATCTTTTAGTTTCCTTTTCTAAAAATGTCTTAAACCTCTTACGCAAACTGCTATGGTATTTTATTAATTGAATTGCTTCGTCCGTAATAAGAGATCCGCCTCCTTTTTCGCCGCCACTTTTCATAATCACCACAGGCCTGACCGTCTGCTCATTCAGTACGTGGATTATTTCCCACGCTTTTTTGTAAGACATTTTCATTTCCCTTGCAGCCTGGTTAATAGATCCGGTATCTCGAATGCGTTCTAATAATTCTACAGGCCCCGGCCCAAAGAACCGTATATTTTCATATTCAATCCACAAACTTCCGTTTACTTTTAAGGCAGGTTTATTTCGAAGCATTTGGTTGGTTGTTTTTGCCATATTATCTCCTTTGTTATCACACTTCTGTTTTGAATACTCTCCGGTTGAAGAAGTTCAAAATACCCTGAAAATTGCACTCAACTTTTAAGCTTTACTTTTAATGCCTTGATCAATTTACGATGTTACATCTTATCCATTTCGGTTATAATATTTAGAAGCATTTATTAAAAATACCAATTTTATTGTTCAGAAATTAATTTCACTTCTTCAATTTTTGACTCAGCCCGGGACTGAATTCCTTCTGTATTATTCTTTAAAAAAGTGCTCTCTTTCTTTGCCAGCACCGCCTTTATTTCTGCCACGACAGACAACGCAATTTCTTCAGACGTTTCTGCCCCGATATCAAGTCCGACGGGGCTGTGAATAACAGAAAGCTGCTGACCCGACAGACTAATTCCTTCTTCTTCCAGTTCATTCAACATTCGATCTATTTTGCGGCGGGAACCTAACATACCAATATAGGTCACGTCGTTATTCAGCAACGCCCGAAGCATGGCAATATCGTAATTATAATTGTGTGTCATCAACACAAACACCGTTTGTTCATCAATGTGTACCTGGTGCAGCACGTCTTCCGGCTTAGACAGTAAAACCTGGCAAGAGGCACCAAAGCGTTCTTTTTTTGCATAAGCGGGTCTTCCGTCTATCACAGTGGTTTTCCAGCCTAAGATTTCACTCATTTTAGCCAGCGGCACTACGTCATTTCCTGCCCCGATTATTATCAGGGAGATTGTTGGTTTGAGCATCTCTGCAAATGCTGTTACACTTCTGTTTTCAAAAAAGTAATTCCTGAAAGAAGACTGTTGTTTCTCCAAAGCATTTTTTGCTTCTGCCAGCAGAACATCCTGCAGGAAAGGTGCATCGCCTAAAATACTTCCATCCTCAGTAAGCACAAGGCATGTGCCCGCCTGTTCGTCTTTCTTATCATCCATTGAAAACAGCGTGATTGCTGCTGCTTTTTGTCTTTTACCGGAAATGCCTTTTAAAAGATGGATGGGGTTATTTGTATTCTCAGGATTAACAGGCTCTAACAACACGTGAATGATTCCATTGCAACCCAGACCCATTCCGAATTTGGCATCATCTTCATCACTGGTGTCATACACAACCAGCATATTTTTTTGCTGTGCTATTACCAGTAAAGCTTTTCTCAAGGCGTCACCTTCGAGACAGCCACCGCTTATGGCTCCCGTTAGCGTGCCGTCTTCGGTTACCAGCATTCGGGCACCGGCCTTTCTGTAGGAAGAACCTTCCACATGCACCACTGTTGCCAGCGCAGTTTGCTTGTTTTGAAGGCTCGCCTCTTCGTAGGCTTCTATGAGGTCATTTATTTCTTTCATATAAATTTTAGCGTTACCCGTTTATTTGCTCAAATAAAGCTTTCTGTTTTACATACGCTTCTAAAATCCTGTGCTTTACTAAAACAGTTTTAGTTTGAAGGGAGAAGGTATACATATAAATGAATATTGCCAAAAAAGCAGGCTGAACGGCAGGGTAAACACATCTTAATTTTTAAAGCCTGAAAGGCTGATATATTTATAGAAAACGGAATTAGCATACGTTGAATAATCCCGAAGGGATGATATTATCACTCCTTCGAAGTTTTAAAATAGCACAGCTATTGAGTTTCTATAAAATATATCACCCCCTTTGGGATTAAAAAACTATTGACTCACCGGTTTCTGATTTAGATGCGTTTGCCCGGGCTGACCGTTCGCTTTTCAAGCGGAAAAATACTTTGTTTAACTTTATTCTTTAATCAGCTAACACCGCTTCTTCGGAAATATTTAGCTATCAGCGGTAATGGCAGAACAACCCGCAACTGATCATCAACCATCAATTTATTGTTTTAAAACAGACAAAGAAACAGTAACAATATCATCAAAAACTTTTTTGCTTGCGTCAGATTTTACAGTGACACGCAATCCATTTTATTGTGTTAGAAAGAAAGCTTGCCAGCGAACGGGCAGAATGTTTCGTAGTAAATACACCTGCATCCTGCCCTTTTTTTACAGCTTTACATAAAGCATCTTCAAAATCCTGCATAATCGAATTGACAATTCCGGCAATTTCGTTATCAACCGATGCCAGTTCCACAGTAGAATTTACCATAAAACAACCCTTGGAATATCTGTCCTCTATAGCTTGGGTTTTAATAGAATAAAAAAGATTTTTTATGTATTCTTCCGCATCTTCCGTTTTGTGAAGCATTTCAATCACTTCATCTATTTTTTCTTTGCGGTATTGTTGCAAGGCTTTCAAAAAAAGCGAATGCTTATCGCCATAAGTATCATATAAGCTCGAACGGCTTATGCCAAGCACATCTACCAAATCCTGGGCTGAAGTTGCATTGTAACCTTTTGTCCAAAACAAATCCACGGCTTTGTTCAAAACTTCTTTCTCGTCAAATTCTTTGGTTCTTGCCATAATAAAAAATCTTTGCATCGCATTTTACACGCAATAATTTCTTTTTTTTAACCTTAACAACTGCGGTCACTATAGATTGGCAGTTCCATTCCTGCTGACGGGCCATATAATAGCGGGTAAAAAAGATATTTTATTGATTACCGGCACAAGTCAATTAGAAATATTGATTGAAGAAGACGCTTCCTTATTTTTGATTAAAACGTTAATGCCTTTATTAAAATAATATAAAATTGTAAAAGCTTCTGGCATATAATTATTAATAGAAATTAATGATCTTCGTGAAATAAACAAAATGCAAAATTCTGCAAAATTACTAACTCCCATCCTGCTGATAAGTATCGTGATGATCAGGTGCAGCTCAGATACTAAAAGTAAAAGCAGGTATTTAGATACGGCAGCGGCAACCGCAGCAGATAGTTTAAAAGGTCAGGCAGCAACAGCAGGGGATTCTTTACATCAAACAAATCAGGCAGGTGCAAAAAATGACTCTTCACAACAAACTGAAGTTTCTGCCGACTGGCTTTTAACTCCGGGAGTTTCTGCAGGTAAGACAGTTATAAATAGTGATGCTGCCGGTGTTTATAAGCGGCTTGGTAAACCTGACGCCGGAGATGCAGCTATGATGAAATCAGTTGCTATATGGTATAGCAATCATGACTCCACTGCCCATTCAACAGCTATTTATACCGCGATAGATGCAGGTAATGACACGGCAGCAAGGGTAAAGCAAATCCGGGTCACATCGCCGGCATTTAAAACAAGGGAAGGTATTCAACCGTCTTCATTCTTGTCAGACATAAAAAAAACTTATAATAAACTGAAAAAGACGGAGACCTATAAAAGCGCAGGAAAAATATATACTGTGTACGATAGTTTTGAAGGTATAGCATTTGAAATTGACCCAAATGAAAAGTGCGCAGCCATTGTTATTCATGAGCCAAGTAAATATTCATACGGCACATATTTAAAATTCAGATGAACCAATGAATACAATAGTTAGTATTTCAGCATAAAAGCCAGATAAGGTAATCTTGATTTGCCATTAATCAACCATTAAAATTTATTCCTGATTGCAAAATCCGGTGAATGGCCATAGTTTTAGCCACTGCATTTACTGAATACGTTATTAATACAACAGGCATACGTTTGATTTTTGTAGCTTTACAAAATGGAAAACACATCAACAATAGAAGATTTTTACCAGCACAAGTTAAATTGGATGCCTGATAACCTGAAAAAGGAAATTGGTCATTTTAATGTTTTCAGGCTCGATGATTTTACCGGAGCTTGTGCTAAACCCATTCCATATAGCCGTAAAGATTATTTTAAAATAAGCCTTATTATTGGTAAAAACATAGTTCATTATGCTGATAAAGTAATAGAAATGAATCAGCCGGCATTGTTGTTTGCAAATCCTCAAATACCATATAACTGGGAACCTCTGGAAGAACAACAATCAGGCTTTTTTTGCATTTTTACTGATTCTTTTTTCAATCATTTTGGAAATATAAAAGAATATCCTGTCTTTAAGCCTGGAGGAAACCCCATTTTCTTATTAAAAGATGAACAGTTGAAAGCTGTTACAAACATTTATCTTAAAATGTTTCAGGAGATTGATTCTGATTACGTGTATAAATATGATGTTTTGAGAAACCTTGTATTTGAATTGATACATGCCGCTTTACGGATGCAGCCAGCAACGACGTTATACTCCAGTCAAAATGCTTCGGCCCGCATTTCTTCGTTGTTCATGGAATTGCTGGAAAGACAGTTTCCTATAGAATCTCCTTTGCAACGCATCACCCTTCGCTCTGCTATTGATTTTGCCAAACAATTAGCCGTGCATGTTAATCATTTAAACAGGGCATTAAAAGAAACTACAGGTAAAACGACATCGCAACTTATAGGTGAGCGCATTACGCAGGAAGCAAGGACATTGCTGAAACATACTGATTGGAACGTAACCGAAATTGGTTATTGCCTCGGCTTTGAAGAACTTCCGCATTTCATCAACTTCTTTAAAAAGAACACCCAGGTTTCTCCAAAATTTTACCGTACCATAATTGTTTGATTTTTGCATCTATTGGTTTGTTTCTTGTAACACCTGACCTGCTATTGTAATCTATCTTTGTTCATTAATAAATTTTAAAAAACTACCATTAAAACACATAAAAATGAACACACAAAAAGTATGGTTTGTTACCGGAGCTTCAAAAGGCCTGGGACTTACACTGGTAAAAAGATTATTGGCAGAAGGCTATAAAGTAGCAGCCACATCAAGAAAATTAAAAGCTTTAACTGCTGAAGCGGGTGATCAAACAGAAAACTTTCTTCCGTTGGAAGCAGATTTAGTGAACGAACAGAGCGTGGTAAAAGCAGTTGCTGAAACAACGCAAAAATTTGGCGCTATCAACGTCGTCGTTAATAATGCAGGCTACGGACAATTTGGTACGTTGGAAGAGCTCACTGACAAAGAGGCTCGTCAAAATTTTGATATAAATGTATTTGGTTCGCTAAATGTGATCCGGAATATAATGCCTCATTTGCGTGAACAACGTTCAGGTACGATTTTCAACATTTCATCTATTGGAGGTTTCTATGGCAATTTTGCCGGATGGGGCATTTATTGTGCTACAAAATTTGCTGTGGCCGGTTTTACAGAATCGCTCTTAGCAGAGGCAAAGGCTTTTGGTATTTCTGCAACGGTAGTTTATCCTGGTTATTTCCGTACAGGTTTTCTAACACTGGAATCACTGGGTCGCCCGGCAAATCCTATAGAAGCATATGAAGATGCAAGAGCATCACAGGCTATGCATGAGAATGAAATAAACGGCAATCAATTGGGTGATCCTGAAAAAGCAGCAGCAGTATTAATTGAAATAGCTGCAAGTGAAAATCCACCGGTGCATTTATTTTTAGGGCAGGATGCCTACAACTCTGCTAAAGTAAAAATTGAAGCAGTACAAAAAGATATGAACATGGCGGAGGAGTTAGCAACTTCAACTGCATTTTAAGAAGCAATGGCCAACTAAAAACACACAGGTACTTTTTATGAAAACTATTATATTAAATGTTTTTGGTATGAGCAATTGAAGATCTTAATCGTATTAACAATAAAATCTATCAATGCAATATGATAATGGCAGGCAGGAATGCAGGTTATAAAAAATAGATATATTAACCTGTTGGCGGAATTAATACAACTAAGTGGTATAGTGCGCCAGGGGAGCAAAATATGGCAGTTAAGCATATTCCATTTTTTTGAAGCCCCCATCGGAGCTAAATGTTGATTTAATATGTCGCTCCTATTGAGCTAAAAACGGAATTTAAATATCTATTTCTACCAATATATCGCCTCTGTGAGGCTAAAAAAATAACTCCCCCAACAGGGGTATATTAGTTATTAATTACAATTAATACTCGTCAGAGCTACCAGCGAGTTTTAGTGATGCAATTGTAAATGTTTTGTCAAAAAGTATCAAATATTTATCCAGGGCTACCGCATCTTAATTTTTTAACCCTTAAGGCGGACAATTTTATAGAAAACGGAATTAGCGTACGTTGAATAATTCCGAAGGGATGATATTATCACTCGTTCGGAGTTTTTAAACAGCACAAATATTTAAGCTTCTATAACTACATCATCCCTTTGGGATTAAAAAACTATTGATTCACCTGTTTCTAATTTAAATGCGTTTACCCTGAGCATTTATCGGCAAGTGAAACTGTCTGATTTTTCATTTAATGTTCACCTAAACTGTTTAAAGCGGTCGCAAACACCCCGCTAAATTGTCTTTTTTGCCCGTTGTTAATTGCAATAACTGTTCGTAGGTTTGATCTTGTAATAAGATTTATAATATTAAAATTTAAAATTATGGCAAGTACCAGCACCTATCTCAATTTTCCCCGCAACACAGAAGAAGCTTTCAATTTTTACAAATCAGTTTTTGGTGGAGACTTCTTTGGAACACCAATGCGCTTTGGTGGCATCCCGCCTATGGAAGGCATGCCGCCAATAGTTGAGGAAGACAAAAATTTAATAATGCACATTGAATTAGCCATCGTTGGCGGACATATGTTAATGGGAACTGATGCACCTGAGTCTTTTGGATTTAATGTAAATTTTGGCAATAATGTTCACATAAACCTGCAACCGGATACAAGGGAAGAAACAAAAAGACTTTTTGATGCTTTATCAGACGGCGGCAAAGTAACTATGCCGCTGCAGGATATGTTTTGGGGTGATTATTATGGAAGCAGTACAGACAAATTTGGTGTACAATGGATGTTCAACTGCGGAGAGAAAAAATAATTAAACCCTGATTAATGCCTATTCAATGAATAATACGATACAAACAATTACAGTCGAAACAACTGTAAAAGCAACAGTAGAAAATGTCTGGAAACTTTGGACGACACCTGATGATATTATGAAATGGAACAATCCTTCCGACGACTGGCATAACTTGCTGGCTGAAGTTGATTTGAAAGATGAAGGCAGATTTTTATTGCGGATGCAACTCAAAGATGGCAGCGAGGGTTTTGACTATTGCGGCAAATATGATAAGGTAAAAACCAATGAGCTTATTGAACTTACAACATCTGATGGCAGAAAAACAATAAATACATTTACACCCGATGGCAATGAAACGACCGTAACCGAAACTTTTGAAGCAGAGACAAAAACACCGGTTGATATTCAACGCGACTTTTGTCAAAACGTATTAAACAACTTTAAAAAATATGCAGAGAGCAGAATAAAATAATGTCTCTCCGATGTTAAGACAGAATCAATTAAATATAATGGTAAAATAAGTTTCCCCGTTTTTAACTGTGTTTGAAGAAAACTTATAATCATGATTGGCCAGTATTTCTCTTATCTATGTTAATCCAATGCCTTGCCCGTCTTTTTTCGTACTGAAAAAGGGAGTAAAAAGTTGTTCGGAAACAGAAGCATCAATACCTTTTCCCGTATCTGTTACAATTAGCTGACAAGGGAGATTTGCAGTGGTAAATGTTACTGTTCCTTTTTGTTCGATAGACTCTATTGCGTTCTTTATAATATTTATCAGCCGCCTGTTCCATTTGCTGTTTGTCGGCAGAAATAATGATGGGTTCATATAATAAGTTATATTGAAACGCTATTTCTTTTTCACCTGCAATGCAGGTAATCTTACTATGTAAATCTTATCGTTAATTAAAATTAATCAAAGAGGCGAATTTTATACTTTTTAAAGCAGTTGCGGATAAATAAGCCTATTCAAAATAATATTATCCTTACAATTTATCCTGACGGATAAGTTTTCGATAAGCTGCTAATAGCTTTTGTTGAGAAAAACCCAAACGATACATGAAATAGATAATAAAGAAAACAGCTTGTGTTTTATATATTCCGTTTTCCAGGTATTTTCTTGCAGAGGTCAGAACAGGTTTTTTGATAACAGTAAAACAAGTTATTTTTTTTAGACGTTTAATGATATTTTGATCTTCAAGCACAATATGCTTTTCGCAAAATCCGCCGACCTCAACGAATTTATTTTTAGTTACGAAAAGGCTTTGATCACCAAAACGGATAGAGTCTGCGTCAAAACGGGTAAACCAGCAATTGGCTTTTAAAAACCAATGATCGTGATCGAAAGATAGCATATAACATCCTGCGGAAAATCCTTTGTTTATTGCTGTTATTATATCTTCTGCAAAACCTTTTGGAGGAATGGTATCAGCATGCAGAAAATATAAAATTTGGCCGGTGCTTATAGATGCGCCATAATTCATTTGCGAAGCGCGGCCTTTTTCAGGACTGCTGACCACGATAACGCCTTCAGATTTTGCTTTTTCAGCCGTTGCATCTGTGCTGCCGCCGTCAACCACGATAATTTCTTTTATGAGCTTGTCCTCATCATATTCCCATAACCTTTTTATAGTTGATTTTATATACTTTGCTTCATTAAAAGCAGGAATAATAATACTTATCATTATAAATATTTACAACTCATTTGCTGGTTTGTTTTGTAAATTAATTCTTTCATTTAATAAAACCTGAACCATAAAGTAATTACCTTAGACTGTTCTTTATTTAACATAAAACCAGAAGCTATATACAATTTTATTAAAATACCCGAAATACTTCTATAAGATAAAATAAACTAAATTTGATAAAAAGCAGGACAGCAAAGCAAGTAGCATGAAACTTCTCTGAAATTTAACCTTATCAAAATACTCTAACCCTTAATTTCTTTAGGTATGAACCCTTTGCAATTTATTTCTGTAACTATTTATATTCTTACTAATTTCTTTATCCTTTACTTAGTCACTAACAAATTCGAAAAAGACTGGTTATGGAAGTTGTTTCATGGAAAGAACAAGAATTTAATACCGAAAAAAATAAGAGGAAATGGTGAACACTGGGTTTTCGCATTACGTGTTTTTTTTGCATTCGAGGCTTTAGTTTTAGTTATAATTTTTAGAGTTATTCTGAAGTATTGAGTATATCTTGATATTTACTTCAAAATCGCTTCTTCTTCAGTTCAATGTCAGGTGTATACCCTTCTCTGTCAGCAGCAAGAATTTCCACCTTGTTTTGGCGGGCACACAAAACCTGCATCCCAACTATCTGAACAATGTTATTAAGAAGAAAACCGGCAAACCCATCAGCACATGGATTGTTGAAAAGACACTTGCTGAAGCCAAGTCCTTATTGCAGCATTCAAATGTTTCCATAAAAGAAATTGCCTTGCGCCTGGGATTTACAGAACCTGCACGCTTTAATAATTACTTCAAAAAGTACCTGCACAGACCTCCCGGCGCTTACCGCAAGATTTATATTACCTCCGCAACTGATATTCCGACAGTTAATAACAACCGCAAATCTTTAACTTTTATACTTATTTCTTTACTTTTCACATCTGCTGCTGAGTTTTTAAAGTTTATTTTTACAGGGCCATGCATTACAATGTAGATCAATGCCTTACAAAGTACGGCTGGCAAATAAATCGCTTCTTAGCCCATCAACTTAAGGCAACTGCGAACCCATTGATGAAGGGCAGTTTTTAGATTGATTCACATCCATTCTTCTTAAATGACAATTAATTATGACAGACGAAACTAAAAAGCTGGCATTAACTGATGATGAAAAAAAGTTGTTCGAAGAACACATGCCCGAAGACTTGGAAGAAATCACTTCTTCCGGGATAAAACGACGACATTTTTTAAAACTACTGTCGATAACAGGCGGCAATATGTTTCTATTTGAGCTTTTAGACAGACATCAAATTTTTGCCCAGACTACCGATACCCCATGGAATGCCGGTAGTGCCATAAGCCTGGAAAACAAAGTCACGCTGGCATTCCGGGTAAACGGCGCTAAAAAAACGTTAGAGGTGGACTCAAGAATGACACTTCTTGACACCCTGCGGGAGCGTTTGCAATTAACCGGTTCCAAGAAAGGGTGCGACCATGGACAATGCGGGGCCTGTACAGTAATTGTTGATGGAAGAAGAGTATTATCATGCCTTACACTTGCTGCAACCTGCGAAGGAAAATCTGTAACCTCCATTGAAGGCCTCGCTAAAGGCAATGATCTTCATCCCATGCAGGCGTCATTCATTAAGCACGATGGCTTTCAATGTGGTTATTGCACACCCGGGCAGATTTGTTCCGCAACAGCATTGATGGATGAAGCAAAGCGGGGAGAACTTAGCTATGTCAGTGCCGATGTTCGTGCAAAAGCAGGTCCGCTAAAACTTTCTGACGAAGAGATCAGAGAAAGAATGTCTGGAAATATTTGCCGCTGCGGCGCTTATCCAAACATAGTTGATGCAATAAAAGAGGTACATCTTGGTAAAGATGTAGCACAAAACTGGCAGTTCTTACATAGTGACGAAAAAGATTTGACAAGCAGTGCCCAGTGGCAAAAAGGAGGAGACTATGCAACCATTTAAATATTCAAGAGCAAGTGATGTAGCTGTAACCAGTCAATTACTTACTGCCAATCCAAAAGCTAAAATACTGGCTGGTGGCACCAATATTCTCGACCTTATGAAAGAAGATGTTGAGCGGCCCGAAGAACTGGTTGACATAACCAACATTAATCTTGCAGAAATAAAAAAACTTTCAGATGGAGCTAACGGCGGCGGTGTTTCCATCGGTGCAACAGCAAAGAATACGGATACTGCAAATCATCCGCTGATCCGAGACAATTTTCCGTTGTTAACCCAGGCGATTTTATCTGGCGCTTCTCCTCAAATTCGAAATATGGCAACTAATGGAGGCAACCCTAATCAACGAACCCGCTGCCCTTATTTTTATGAAGTTTCCATGCCTTGCAACAAAAGGGAACCAGGAACCGGCTGCGGTGCTTTGGAAGGAGTGAATAGAATGCACGCTATCTTTGGCTGGTCAGAAAAATGTGTAGCGGTTCATCCCTCAGATATGGGTGTGGCTTTAGCTGCGCTTGATGCTATAGTTACTGTTCAGGGAACGAATGGAGAACGCAACATCCTGTTTACAGACTATCACCGTTTGCCCGGCAATACACCTGAGAAAGATAATAATCTCAATGCCGGTGAAGTAATTAAATCAATAGAAATTCCATCGAATAATTTTCAGAGTCATTCTTATTATTTAAAAGTCCGCGACCGTTCCAGTTATGCATTTGCCTTGGTGTCTGTCGCCGCTGCATTGGAAGTTTCGGGCAATGAAATAAAACAGGCAAGAATTGGAATGGGCGGCGTGGCGCATAAACCTTGGCGAGCCCTGGAAGCTGAAAAATATTTAATTGGTAAACCTGCCAGTGAAAGTTCATTTAAAGAAGCAGCAACCATTGCTATGAAAGGCGCAAAGCCTTTAGCACATAATAAATTTAAAATTGAGTTGGGCAAGAAAGCGATCGTTCGTGCTTTGATTTTGGCAATGAACGGAGGAACAGCCTCATAAATATTAACTACGTAAAATTTCATGATATGGCATTGATTGGTAAACCGATAAACCGCGTTGATGGGCAACTTAAAGTAACAGGCGCGGCAACATACTCAGCCGAATTTAACCAGGCCAATATGGCTTACGCTTTTCCGGTTCGCTCAACCATCGCTAAAGGCACAATTAAGGTGATTGACACAAGTAAAGCGCAAAAATCGGCTGGGGTGATTGCGATTTTAACGCACGAAAACGCTTCCCGGTTAAAAGCCATTAATCCGGCGGAACAAATGAAAGCCGGTATTGCATTGTTGGGTGAAGATTTGTTACCCCTTCAGGATAACAAAGTTCATTATTTCGGACAGTTTGTTGCGCTCGTCGTCGCACAAACTTATGAGCAAGCCCGCGCTGCTGCCGCGCTCTTAGAAATTACCTATGCAAAGGAAAAGCCCGCGATTGATTTGAAAAGCGAGTTGCCGAAAGGCTTTAAGCCTGAAAAAAATATGGGAGAGGATGCTCAATTAAATGAAGGAAAAACGGCAGCTATTATTGCTGCTGCTCCTGTAAAGATTGAGCATACGTATACTACACCAACCGAAGTTCATAATCCGATGGAGCCGCATGCGACTGTCGCCGTCTGGGAAGGTTCGGACAAATTAACGCTCTACGACTCCACACAGGGCGTGATGCTGACGCGGGCAATCGCCGCATACTTTTTGAATCTCAAGCCCGAAAACGTGCGGGTGCTTTCGCCGTTTGTCGGCGGCGGTTTCGGCGGCAAAGGTCAGTGGTTTATTACTGTGATGGCGGCAATGGCGGCGCAGGCTGCAAGGCGTCCCTTCAAACTCCCTATCACTCGTCAAATGATGCAGACGAATGTCGGGCGGCGTGGCAAAACGATTCAAAAAATCGCACTCGGCGCGGAAACAAACGGCAAACTGACTGCCATGCGTAACCACATTGAGACTGAGACGAGTAATGTGTCGGAATACTTTGAGCCTTGCGGATCTCCAACCGCGACTTTATATGACGCGCCGCTGCGCGAAATCACTTACAAGGTCGCCAAATTAAATATCGGAACGCCGACCTATATGCGTGCTCCGGGAGAAACGCCAGGAACTTTTGCGCTCGAATCGGCGATGGACGAAATGGCTTATGCGATGAACATTGACCCGCTGGAATTTCGCGTTCTTAATTACACCGCCGTAGACCCAATGAAAAAAATTCCGTTTTCGAGCGAATACCTGATTGAATGTTACCGCACGGGCGCGGAAAAATTCGGCTGGTCAAAGCGCAGGATGCAGCCCCGCCAAACGCGAATCGGCAGAAATCTCATTGGTTACGGAATGGCGACGGCTACTTATCCGGGCGTACGCAGCTCTGCAACGGCGCGGGTGCAGATGACGAGCAGCGGTGAAATCAAAGTGATGACCGCTTCGATTGACATAGGCACGGGAACTTATACGGTTCTGGCGCAGACAGCCAGCGACGCCCTCAGTGTTCCTATTGAAAAAATCAAGGTCGAAATCGGCGACACGAATTTACCTTCCGCGCCGCTTTGCCGCCGGTTCGATGACCACCGCCAGCATTCATCCGGCGGTTTTAGCGGCATGCGAAATGCTGCGAAAAGATTTGACGCACATCGTTTTATTGTTTCGACGCATAATGTCGTCGTATGAATCCGTTTGCGAAGCGTCGCCAGTTGGCGATTGGAGATGCAAAATCTAAATTAAACGGCAGAACACTGATAAGTAATTTAGCATCGGCAAACGCGATTTCTTCCGGCTTTTGTAACGGTCAAACGCCACATCAAACCTGAGCAAGTCGAGGCTTTCAAAATTGCGATTGAAGAAGTCACAAAAGCAGTTCGTTCGTTTCCGGGGTTTGTGGAAATCGCTGTGCTGCGTCCTGCAGAAAATATTGGCGGCGACGAGAGCGAGTGGGGTTTGGTTCTGCATTTTGATTCGAAAGCAAGTTTGAAAAATTGGGAAAAATCACCGGAAAGGAAACGTTGGATTACCCTTGCGGATTCATTTAGCGTCGCTGCGCCGGAGGTTGAGCGCGTCAATGGGTTAGAGGCGTGGTTTGGGTTGCCGAATCGCAAAACTGCGCCTGCGCCTCCAAAATGGAAAACAGCGATAGTTAGTGCCGTCGCCATTTATCCGGTAACGATGGTGATGCCTGGAATTTTATCACCCGTTATTGAAGGACTGCCGTCATGGTTATCAAATCTTGTCAATGTCGGCGTGATGATGCCTTTGATGACATGGGGCGTGATGCCGCTTATCACCTGGCTGTTTAAGTGGTGGCTCTATCCGCACGAATCAAATAAGGGCCAGCAGCGATAAACTCGCTTGGAGCTCATTAAATTTCTATGTTTGTAAAGATGCAACTCAGATCTTTTTGTCACGAAGCTAAATGTGGCGCTTTATTTTGTTTGTCAACATTTTTTGCCGTTTGTCTGATTTTTTCCTCAAACTTAGAAGCGAAGGAACCGAATGCGGAAGCAAACGTGATGGATTAATACGCCGCAATGAATGATGAACATTGGTATTTCTAATAATAAATTTTAAAAAAAATAGGTGCGGGTGTGTTGTTTCGTTGGCAGGACAGCTATTACTGGCAATCGTTTTTGGTGAATGGTATTGTACCGGCAATTGCTGCGCTCGACGCACAAATCAGTTATGCTTTTTCAAAAATGCCGCTACGCCTGAAAATTGGTGCTACCAATTTGAGCAACCATTACCAAGCTTCTTTTTTAGGAGGACCGCAGGTGGGTGGATTTTATTATACGATGTTGACGTACGAGTTAAATTGAGGGATTACTAAATTAACATTCCCGGTTTACCCAATCGTCAATAGACGGTTTAGCGCTCGCCGCTAGCAAAGGTTATGTCGCCCTAAAAGGAATTTACTAACACAGAGTGAAGAACAAATACTTTCAAAAATTAGTTAAAAAGGTCCAAATGCATTTCATTCCGCTATGTTCATTTAAGAGCAGCAACAAATTCTTGATGAAATAGAAAGCCGTCTTTGTGTTAGTGATAAGATAGGGTAAACAATAAACAACAGCTTAGAACAGGCAGAGGCTTTAAGGCAGAGTATTTTGAGGAAAGCGTTTGAAGAGAAATTAGTAAAGCCTGAAATCAAAGCTCAAACAGCTAAAGGCTCAGATGCTCCAACAACCTATAGGCAATATAAGTACAAGAAATTTGCATTCAGGGACGAAGAAACCTTCCTATAATCCTCAAGGAAGAGGAAATATAGTGTTAAAAGCAATGAACAAATAAATTTTTATACCCAAATCGAATGATATGTATGTCAAAAATAGTTTGTTCCTGCTTTGTAGTTTTCTTTTTTCCATGCACATCAATTCACAGATACGTTTCAACCATCGGCTTAAACCAGATGATGTGGTCAAATGGTTTAAGTTAGTTGCACCGCCTGATCCTGGCTGCACGTCAACCCCAGATACATTAATTACAAAAGGGAGTAATCAATTAATCATCAAAGGGCGTCAATGCGTTTCTCAAGTGGTTGATTTGTGTCGAATGGTAAAGGGTGTTATATATGTAAGTGGAGGGAAAGTTTTTTTCGATCCCTGGAAGAATACTCGTACCTGCCCATATAAAAACGAACTGCAACCAAGTACTCGGCTGCCGTTAGAATTAAAAGAAGGCAGGGATTCCATATCTGCGCCAAATAAGATTCTGATAGTGGGATTTAGAACATGGACTATCGGCCTCAATTCCATTCCATTTCGTTATCGCTCAAAAAGAATTTTGGCTGATACATTAAAGGCAAATGGAACAGTTACTTCTTCTTTTAATTTAGCCATTCATGCAGGCAGAACCTGGGGTTACTCTTGTATAACCAAAAGAGGTATTAATAATTATTCGTTTACTGCAGGATTGTTTGGCGGCGCATCGTCTTTTGAAATGAATAAGGAGGTATCTGATGATCCGATGAGCGTTATAAGAACTCAAACAAATGCATCGCTATCATATGGTGTTTTAACTGTCTTTGCCAGGGATAATATCGGTTTGTTGTTCGCACTAGGTTTTGACCACGGATATGGTAAAAACGCCGACAGTTGGATTTATCAAGATAAACCCTGGATTAGTTTCGGTTTAGCAACAAGTTTGACCAGGTAATATTTGTATAGTTTTAAGTTTTCAAATGTACGCTTACATTAAAATAGGTGTTGAAAATGTCGACTCTTCAAATCATATTTGAAGCTTGGTTCTTCTGGAACAACTTCGAGTTAGCGGTAATCGTGCCAACCCCGAACCAATCTTTGACATAATACTGACCTTCTCATTTTGACTACTAAAACCTTCAATTAGGCTACAAGTAACAAATCGCGTCTGTTGACCTTTGTTCTATTATTAATTTAAAATATAAAATTATGGTACATCAAAATGAAACTTCAACTGTTGGCGCTGCGCCAAATCCTTTCGTCTCTTTCAGCCCGGTAGTGCTGTCAGTTCGTGGCCGCCAGGTCGATCTGGCCATCTTTTTTTGAACTTATTCTTAGTTTTATAATCATCTTCATTGGGTGGATTGGTCACCACAATTTGCTGAAAGGCATTGATAAAACATCCGCTTTATTTCAATATGCAAATGCTTTTTTAATGTTTAGTATAATCTTAATACCATTCCCAACATCTCTTATGTCTGAATATCTAAATACACCATATTTACAACCTGCTATTATGATTTATTCGCTTAATTCTTTGTTGCATAATATAGCCTGGCTTGTATTGTTTTATTCTGTTGAGAAACCCATATCATTATTAAAGGATTCGAATGCCAGGAAAATTCATCAAAAGGCATTTAAAACTACGAAATATTCATTTTTTCTTTACGTATTAATAGCTCTATCCGCTTGGTGGTTTCCCAAGATAGCATTATTACTAACGGTAGTAACCTGGGGTTTTTGGTCATACATTGGCACTAAAATGAAATATTCAGAAAGTGACAATTAAAATAACGACAGAAATAATATTCAAGTTGATAAAAGAGAGAGAAAGATATAGAAAATTTCAACGCAAAACTAAATCATTGTCAAATTGAGTTATTACTTATACCAAACCGCTATCAAGATGGATGTTTCATCCAAGAGAAGTAGCACATTGATTTGATCAACTCTTTTTCGTTATTTATCTTTTGTAACGATTTGCTTAACTGCAATTCAACTGCATCTAATGTTGGAAATGTATAGTTATTAAACTTCTTTTGTTCCCTTATATAATCCCAAATATGTTCTGTTGGATTCAGTTCCGGCGAATAGGGTGGTAATTTTAATAGTTGTATGTTTTCGGGCAATATTAAAGTTTTACTGGTATGCCAGCCAGCTCCATCCAAACATAATATATCCGGTAATGCTTAAACTCCTGTGAAAATGCTTTCAAAAACTCATTCATTGCTTCAGTATTATTTACAGGCGAAATGATTGAATAGTTTTCTCCTGTATCAGGGCATACACTTGTATAAGCATATATGTATTCACGTACCATTTGCTGGGTCACCATTGCTCTTGTACCTTTTCCTACCCAGCAGTTACCAACAACATTTATCCTTCCAAAACGTGCTTCATCTTCAAAAAATAATTTGATCGGACGCTCATCTTTTTCTTTTATAAAGTAGGTTGCCAAAACATCGGAGAGTTTTTTTTAAATAAACCCTGGGCAGATATGTCCTGAAGAGGATGCTTTGGACGTGGTGCTTTCTTCTTCCATCCATGTCGTTTAAACAAATCCCATAAGTAATCCTCTGAAACGCTACGCTCCACTTTTTTCTCAACTTCTTCACGAATATCCCTGGCTGTAAGAATTTCTCCTTTCAAAGATTTCTCCGCTATAGCTTTTAATAACTCTTCTTCTTGGGCAAATGACAAGTTCGATCGTGCTTCACGCCGGCCACCCCATTTAAGTTGGGGTAGGTACCCCGCACCATGTTTATTATAAAGTCTTACATATCGCCTTTTATAGATCCCTTTTTTAGGGCATTAGGTTGGGATAGTTAAAGCAGAAGCTTCTTAGTGAGACAGATATTCGCATTTTCAAACATTGGAATAGTTTTTTATAATAATATTCCCATTATATTATTTATACTTTTAATTTGATAGGTATTTTTCTTTATTATGGGCATACTTCGGCTACAGATACCTTTTTAAAGGTTGCCTTTTTGCATTAGGCTGCCTGTTTCAGTCTTCGCTTTTCTTTTTTGGCTTCTTTAGCCTGCTCTTTTGATCATAAGACAAAGCCTTGGCAAAAGCTACTTATAGGTGGAAGTGATATTTTTAGATATAATCTCAAGCCTAACCATTGCTATTTGGATTACGGTGAATGGTTAGCAGAACCAAGGAAACCAGACTGGTTTAGTGAAAAATCAATTCTTGTAAGGGAGGTAACCGCTAAAGGAATTATTCAAGCGACCTTAGTTGAGGGAGAGTATGTTTTTTCCAATTCAGTTGATGGAATAAAATTAACATCAAACGAAATCAGTTATGAATTTCTTTTAGGATTATTAAACTCCTCTTTAATTTCATTTTATCATTACAAGACATCGGCAAACGCATTCAAAGGCACCTTTCCAAAAGTATTATTATCTGACTTAAAAGAATTGCCTATTCCAAAAATTTCATCTAATAGACAAAAAGAATTTATAGTGAAGTTGAAGCAATTGTAATCACTATACTTAAACTAAATAAAGAAAAACAATCTGTAAGCCTGTCAGAAAAGCAGGAACAGCTAACTCAGCGAATAGCATATACAGATGAGAAGATAAATAAACTGGTGTTCAGATACAAAAGGAACTCACACTTCAGAAAAACGATTAGCTCTTAATCATGTGATAAAGCCAAAAGACATTGCAGGATGGAAAAACAAAGAAGTAGCTTTTGGAGTGGAGTTTAAAAATTTAGCAGCACCTGATAAAAGGTGATACATTAAACCTTACAAAGTGGATTGCTCAATGTGTTGATTAACCTCATAATAATTGGGATGCCCGGGTCTTTGCAATCCTTGCTTTTGCTTTAAGCATTTGGGCTCTTTGGAATCGCTTAAACTTTATTAAAAAAGCCTGGCTTTATGAATAAGAAAGGTCTTAAGCTAAATTATAAAGAATAGTTCCTGTTACCTTTGCTTCATGCACCTCTACATTAAAAACATGGTATGTAATCGATGCATACTTGTAGTACAACAGGAATTAGCTAAGCTGAACATAGAAAGCTGTAAGGTTACATTAGGTGAAGTTGAAACCATAACCGCACTTCCCAAAGAGACAATAACGCAACTTTCTAATAACTTAACTGCACTGGGTTTTGAATTATTGGATAATTCAAAGCAACAGCTAATTGAAAAGATAAAGAACACCGTAATAAAGCAGGTTCATTACAACGAAGAAGAAAGTAATTTCAACTTTTCAGAAATTCTTTCAAAAACTCTTCATAAGGAGTACTCATACTTAAGCAGTTTGTTTTCTCAAGTTGAAGGCATTACGGTAGAAAAATATATTATTAATCAAAAGATTGAAAAAGTAAAGGAACTTATTATTTATGATGAACTTAGCTTAAGCGAAATAGCTGATAAACTTGGGTATAGCAGTGTTGCACACCTTTCAAACCAATTTAAAAAAGTAACAGGGCTAACACCAAGTCATTTTAAAAAAATAGGGCAACAAAAAAGAAAACCCATAGATAAAGTTTAATTATGAGAAACATTTTTTTCTTCCTCTTTGCCATTTCTATGCTATCAGGTTGTGCGGCTAAGAAAGACTACAATAAGAAGGATTTTGTAATTGCGAAGGGCCAAATGCCAAATCTTGTAAAGGATAAAGATGAGAAGCTTCATTTGGTGTATGGTTCTGGTGACAGTATAATGTATTCTTATTCTTCTGATATGGGAAACTCTTTTTCTTCACCAGCCTTAATTTCCGTTTTACCAAAATTAGCTGCATCACATACAAGAGGTCCGCAAATAGCAGCAACTACCAATGGATTAACAGTTATAGCTTGTAACTCTTTAGGTGATATTTTTTCATTTAATAAAAATGGCTCTGGTAATTGGATGCAAACAAGTAAAGTGAATGACATAGATACAACCGCTAAAGAAGGTTTAATGGCATTGAGCGCTGATGGAGACAATGCTTTTGCTGTTTGGCTCGATCTGAGAGGCAATAAGCATAATAAAATTTTTGGTTCCAAATCGATTGATGGAGGGAAAACATGGTCAAAGAATGTGCTGGTTTATTCCTCACCAGACAGTACTGTTTGTGAATGTTGTAAACCTTCCGTTGCCGTCAAAGGAAACAATGTGTATGTTATGTTTCGTAACTGGTTAAAGGGAAATAGGGATTTGTATCTTATACAATCTGCTAATATGGGAACAACATTTGGACAGGCTCAAAAGTTAGGTATAGGCAGTTGGAAACTTAATGGATGCCCAATGGATGGCGGAGGATTGGCTATTAACAAAAGTGGAATACCTCAAACAGTTTGGCGCAGAGAAGGAAAGATATATGCTTCAACAATCGGAAGCGCTGAAAAAGAAATCGGAGAAGGCAGAGGCTGCACAATGGCAACAGTTGACAATAAAAACGTTTATACCTGGGCAGAAAATGGAGAAGTCGTTTTAATGAAGCCTCAGGGTCAAAAGATAGTGCTTGGCAAAGGAAGCCAACCGATAGTTAAAGCACTGAACAATGAACATGTTATTTGCATATGGGAAAATGATAAGCAAATACATGCGTCTGTGCTTGAATTGTAAGAAAATTTCAAAATCTTGTAAATTTTATCCTTAATTGTGTAACGGCTTCGGCTTTAACTCATAGTAGCTTTGCTGTATCTGATAAAAAAGATATGGCAACCGAAAAGAGCAAATCAATATATATTCCTTTAGAAGGTGTAGACACATTATTTCATCCGACCTTTCTAAAATACCCCAGGCAATTAAATTATCAAAATACACAGTTGCAGCAATGAGGCAAAACTTGTTTTGGGCATTTATCTATAATCTTATCGGTATTCCACTCGCTGCCGGTATCTTATATCCAATTAACGGCTTCCTTTTAAATCCCATGATTGCAGGGGCTGCAATGGCTTTAAGTTCAGTTTCCGTAGTAATGAATAGCTTGAGGCTAAGATCAAAAAGCCTGTAAAGCCAAAATTGTGTAAATCACATATCAATAATTGTGTAACAGGTAAGTTTAAATCTTGAACTAATTTTACATCATAGAAAATAAACAAAAGGTCATGAAAACGATAGAATTAAAAACAAATATCATGTGTGGCTCATGTATAGCCAAAGTAACTCCAACATTAAATCAGGAAATAGGAGCAGCAAACTGGAAAGTAGATACGCAAAATCCAAAGAAAATACTTATCAAATAGTATTAAATTTGATCATTCAAATTTTTTTATGAAAAATATTTTACTTTCAGCTTCCATACTCCTTACTATAATTACAAAAGCAAATGCTCAACTGCTTATATCTGCAGATTCAGTGCCTGTACGTGTCAGCTATTTTAATTCGGAGCAAAACAACAATAAAATTATGCTTAACTGGAAGGTCATTTGCTATCTGCAATATGCAAATTTTGAAATGCAACGGTCTGCAAATGGTATAGACTATACTACAATAAGTAATTTTACCGCTGATGGGATTCGTTGCCGTTCTCCATTTTATTTAGACGACAAAACATCTGCCGGACGCGTTTACTATCGGCTAAAAGTTGGCGATAAAGACGGAAGTTTTTCAACTTCAAAGGTACTGGTAGCATTTGGGAGAGAAAAATCTTTTGCAATTAACAGTATTACGCCTAGTCTTATTACAAACTATGCTCTTCTTAGTATTTCTTCAGCAGAAAACGATAAAGCAGATATTTCTATTATAAACATGCAGGGATATACAGTTAAAAGGGTGAAAACAAACTTAAATAAAGGGATAACTGATATAAAACTTGATGTAAGTGCTTTATCTAAAGGAATACTTATTATAAAGGTAAGAAATTCATTTTCCGATATTCGGGTAATGCAAATAGCAAAATTGTAGCTTTAACAAGGAACAGCAGACCATGAATTCAAGTGCTTAAGTATTAGAAGAATGGGAGTTAATGAATTAAACGAAAACAACAACAGAATTAAAGACCTTTTTTTTAAAGCCCAAACAACATATTTTTTTTAAAACCCCAACAACATATTTCAATATAGAGTTTATAATCCCAAAATTGTATAAATCTTTTAATAAATTTTGTAAATCTTCCTATAGATAATTTTGTATTTTTGTAGAATATTAATGAAAAATAATAAATCTATAAAATATAAAGCAGCTATCCTGTTAACGGTGTTCGCTCTTAACACAATTGTTGCTTTCGCATGTTCACTGGGTTTAGAAATGGGTTTTAATCAAAAAAATCATCACGACGAAAACGAAGAGCAGGTTTCTTCCAAGCACTCAGATCATCATTCTAAGAGCATTTTAGAAGAACACCATGAACACAATGCTGGTATTGCTCATCACGATGAAAAAAAAGGAACAACTGATAATAATGGCTGCTGCAACGATCAAGCTATAAAAATTCAGCAGGTAGATAAAAGCTTAAGACAGGGGGCAGATACTGTAATTAAAGCTCCTGTATTTGTTGCTTTTCTTTCTGCTTTTTTAGGTCTGGAAATTGAGAGCAGTAATTTATACATACTACATAAATCTATTGTTCCCCAATATTATCCCCCGCCGGACATCCGCATAGCTATACAGTCTTTTCAAATATGATTTAATGTTCGTTTGGACAACAAGCATTTGTATTGTCGTAGTTATAGTACAGTTATAGTTTTTTTTGAACTTAACCTTAATACTACTGTCATGCTTTACTTGCATCGCACTCATATACAGTTTATTCATTATTGAGCAAGTGCAACGTATTAAAGATGTTACAAATTCCCCTGTTGCTTATTAGCTCAACTGTGCTTGTAATGTAAGTTTAATAGAGAAACTGCAAGTACAAGTGAGTGACAAACGATGCTGAAATATGCACTGACGTCGGCTACCAAAAACTTCTTTCAGCCACGTTAAGTACAACCAGTTTAAAGACATTAAATCAACCTCAAAGTGAAAAAGATATTTTTTATAGTTGCATTTATAGCAACTGTATTTACACAAAAAAGTTTCGCACAGGATAGTGCAACCCAGGCCCAATCGCCTCAGATACTTTCTCTTTATTATAATATAAAAGATGCTCTGGTAGCAGGAAATGCTAACACTGCCGCGTCAAATGCAGAAGCCTTTGTAAAGGCTGCTAATGGAATTGATTCTAAATCTATCCCCGAAAGCAATATCAGTACACTAGTTAAAGATGCCACAGCTATTTCTCAAAGCAAAGATTTAAAAGAGCAACGCCTGCACTTTGCTGATTTGTCAACCAATTTGTTTGCTGTTGCCAAAACCGTAAAACTTACTGGCCAGCCGGTTTATGAAGCATTTTGCCCAATGAAGAAAGCCTATTGGTTAAGCAGCAGTAAGACGATTAAGAATCCTTATTTCGGCAGCGCTATGCTTACCTGCGGCAAAGTGGTTGAAATCCTCAATCAATAGTCTTTTATAAGTCGCATAGTCAAAGTGCCTAAATAACTACACTTAATCAAATCAATAAAAAAATTAAATACATTAATATGAAAACATTATTCATTACCGGAGCTGCAATGGCAGCTATCACCTTTTCTGCCTGCAATGGCAGCAGTACTTCATCCAAAGTAAACAGTGCAACCGGCGATACGGCCGCAACTCAACCCCCGGCTGCGGCTGCACAAATCAAAAGCAACAGCCCGTTAAAAGATGTAACATCAGCCTACCTGCAGGTTAAAAATGGTTTGGTAAACGACGATGGAAACGATGCAGCAACCGGAGGAAAAGCATTTAATGAAGCTTTAGCTAAAGTAGATGAATCTTTGATGTCTGCAGAACAAAAGAAATCTTTTGAGGATGTAGCAGATGATGCTAAAGAAATGGCAGAACATATAAGTACAAACGCCGGTAAGATAGAGCACCAGAGAGAGCATTTTGATATGCTAAGCAAAGACATGTACGATTTGGTAAAAACGTTTGGAGCAGGACAGTCTTTGTACCAGGACTTTTGCCCAATGTACAATGAGGGAAAAGGTGCAACATGGCTAAGTGAAGTGAGATTGATAAAAAATCCATACATGGGTAAAAAACAGCCTGCATGCGGTTCTATGAAAGAAGAACTTAAATAAAATGTATGAGACTTTATAAAAAAATCTTTCTGGCATTAGTGATTGTATTTATTGCAATTCAGTTCATTCAACCTCCCCGCAACAGAAACGGGCAGGTATTGCATGCAGATATAACGAAAACAGTAAATGTTCCTGATAATGTACTAATCATTTTTCAGAAAGCCTGTTATGATTGTCATAGCGACAATACACGTTACCCCTGGTACATGAACCTGCAACCTATGGGATGGGTGATGGCATACCATATAAAGACTGGTAAAGGAAACTTAAACTTTAGTGAGTTTGGAAGTTATTCCAAAAGAAAACAAGCCAATAAATTAAGAGCAATTGGAAAAAGTATTCAAGAGGGTTCAATGCCTATATCATCCTATACTTCAATACATGCTGATGCTAAATTAAGTGAAGAGAATAAAAAAATGATATTAAGTTGGATTACGAAAACAAGAGATAGTCTTTTAGCAAAAAATTAAAAATGAAACATTTTGGCAGAGTAATCATCAAAACATTGAAAGTAATATTTATAAGAAAGAAAAAGTGTTGCTAATAACCTGATAAAAAAATAAATTATGAAACACGTAATAGCAATTGTCATCTTATTTCTAACGGTTAACCTGCAGGCGCAGGATATGCCGGGAATGAAAATGCCGATGCAAAAAAAAGAAAGAAAGCCTCCTGTTGACAAGGTTATTTACACTTGTGTCATGCATTCTGAAGTGAAGATGGCCAAACCCGGCAATTGCCCGAAGTGTGGTATGAAGCTGGTTAAGAAGACAATCAAGAAGGTGTCTTCACAAACTGTTCCCGTTAAGAATACTGACATAAACATGCCCATGAAGGATACATCAAAGACATTGGACATGAAAGACATGAATACGGATAATATGAAGGGGATGGATATGCCTAAAAAAGAAACTGGCAAACTCTCACAGCCTGCAACCTACACATGTGTTATGCATCCTGAAATTCATTCCACTAAACCAGGTAATTGTCCTAAATGCGATATGAAGTTGATTAAGGAAAAACCTAAAGCTTCTGCAGAACAAATGCATGATGAAATGCAAATGAACAAAGACATGAACATGGATAATGGCAAGGATATGAATACGGATACCATTAAGGGTATGGATATGTCTAAAAAAGAAAACGCAAATCAATCTCAGCCCGCTACATACACTTGTGTCATGCATCCTGAAATTCATTCCGGCAAACCGGGCAATTGTCCTAAGTGCGGAATGAAGCTGGTGAAAGAAAAGCCTAAAGCCAGTGCTGATAATAAAACGAAGGATGACATGAAAATGCCCATGAAAGATGGCGATAAAAAAATGGATGGCATGGGGGGTATGCAAATGGACGGAATGCAAGCGGATGATAACAGTGTAATGGATAATATAGAAATGGCAAAAAAGAACTTAGGTTCAATAAAAACCATTACAAGCAAGACAGGTCCTCGTACCGTTCGTTATGATCTATATATAAGAGACACGACTGTAATTTTTGGTAAAAAGCCAAAACGAGCTATTGCAGTAAATGGGCAGATACCTATGCCTACCCTAACATTTACTGAAGGTGATACCGCAGAGATTTGGGTTCACAACGAATTAAATGAAGTAACTTCTCTTCATTGGCATGGTTTGTTTTTACCTAACCGCTACGATGGCGTTCCTTTTCTTACGCAAATGCCTATTAAACCTCATGCTTCCTATTTATATAAATTCCCAATCATTCAACATGGTACCCACTGGTATCACAGCCATTCTGGTTTACAGGAACAAATTGGTATGTATGGTGCATTTATAATGAATAAAAGAAAGGAATGGGATATTCCTACGGTACCTGTTGTACTTAGCGACTGGATAGACATGAGCCCTAAAGAAGTAAATCGCAGCTTGCATAACCAAACAGATTGGTTTGGGCTGAGAAAAAACACCATACAAAGCTATTCGGAAGCGATAAAAACCGGGCACTTAAAAACGAAACTCTCAAACGAATGGAAACGCATGCTGGCCATGGACGTAAGTGATATAGCTTACGATGTGTTTTTAATTAATGGCAAAAATCAAAGCTCCCGGCAAGAGTTCAAGGCAGGAGATAAAGTAAGACTTCGTATAGCAAATGGCGGTGCATCTTCCTATTTCTGGCTTAACTATTCCGGTGGTAAGATAACGGTGGTAGCGACTGATGGTAATGATGTAGAGCCGGTAGAAGTGGACAGATTGCTGATTGCAGTATCTGAAACGTACGATGTGGTAGTGACCATTCCTGAAAATAAAAGTTATGAATTTTTAGTTACCCCTGAAGACCGTACCAGGTCGGCCTCCCTCTGGCTGGGCAGCGGACCAAAAGTACCGGCGGCAAAGCTGCCTACATTAAAATATTTTGCCGGCATGAAGATGATGAATGATATGATGGATATGCAGGGTAATATGGTACAAATGGAAGGAATGCAAATGGCTAATCAAACCATGGATATGAATACCGTGATGTACCCTGAGATAACCGGTTACGAAAAGAATGACAAAACCAAAGGTTCACAGGGAGACAATGGAACGGGCAGCAGTAATATGAACAGTAAAAGCGGCCATGATATGAAAAGCATGGATATGAAGGGCGGAAGCAAAAATGAAGCAGGTAACACAAAAGGAAAAACGGAAGAAAGCAAGAAGAAAACAGATGAAACGGGTGGCATGAAGATGAGTAATAATAGCAGTATGGCAGGTATGGATATGGGAGAAAATAACACGGATATTGTAACTCTCAGCTATGCAATGCTTAGAGCGCCTGAAAAGACCACCCTGCATCCTGGACCGTTAAAAACATTAAGCTTTGAACTAACAGGTAATATGAACCGGTATGTATGGAGCATAGATAATAAAGTTGTGTCTGAGGCTGATAAAATATTAATTAAAAAAGGTGAAAACGTACGCATTGTTTTATACAACAATACAATGATGCGTCACCCCATGCACCTTCACGGCCATGACTTCAGGTTGCTGAATGGGCAGGGAGAATATGCTATTATGAAAAATATAATAGACATTATGCCTATGGAGCGGGATACTATAGAATTTGCTGCAACGGAGGCTGGTGGAGACTGGTTTTTCCATTGCCATATTTTATACCACATGATGAGCGGAATGGGCCGTGTGTTTAGTTACCAGGATACGCTGGTAGACAAAACGGATATTACAAGCGCTAAAATAGCAAAGAAGGGATTAAATTCAGACGACCGCCACTACCATTCAATGGCCAGAATAGGCCTGGAAAGCGCTGGTAGCGATGGTATGGCTATGCTATCCAATACACGCAATACGATTGCGACGACATGGCACCTGGGTCTTCATCCTGAACATGGTGAGGAAAGTGAGACTACAGTAGGGCGCTACCTAGGCAGGATGCAGTGGTTGAGACCATTTATTGGTTATGATTATCACTACAAAAAAGTAGGCCCGGATGGTGAAGAAATTAAGAAAGGAATAATGGGACGTAACATTTTTGGCGATGATAGGTACAATTGGCTTGGTCAACGAAGCAATAAAAATAACCGCAGCACGATAACAGCAGGCGTCCAGTATTTATTACCAATGAACATCCTGTCTGAGTTGCGGGGAGACCTGGATGGCAAATTGCGCGTTCAGTTAATGCGGGAGGATATTCCGGTATCGCCACGTCTTCGCGCCAACTTCATGGTGAATACAGACAAGGAGTATGCCCTCGGCATGCGTTACATCATTACCAAATATTTCAACCTCTCAACACACTACGACAGTGACATGGGATTGGGTGCAGGTATTACAATAACATATTAAACAAAACTTTTCCTGTTTTTTAATCATTAAAACAAAACAAAATGAAAAAGCAATTATTGCCCTTGCTATTTTATTAGCAGCGCGAACACAGGTTCATTTGCGCAAACGCATACGGACAGTACAAAAACCCATAAAATGAGTACTTCTAAGGGGGCTAAATATACCTGTACTATGCACCCCGAAGTGGTAATGGATAAACCGGGCAAATGTCCTAAATGCGGAATGACTTTAGTAAAAATGAAGCAGGGAAAAAAAGACTCCAAAATGAAAGGAGATATGAAAGACATGAAGATGTAGAACAGTTAGTAAATCAACCTTAAATCCTTAATCACATTCAGGCTTTGATTTGTAAAATCAAAAAGCAAATGTTATGACATGACGGATTAAAATGGCGGCTTAATTTAAAAAGGATGTAAGAAATAAAAACTTACATCCTTTCACAAACTCCAAAAACAGTTATAGATTTTATTGTTAAAAGTTTAAAAGAAAAAGGTTATGAAAAAGACAGTATTTGTATTAGGAAGTGCAGTTGTGCTTTTATTAGCAGCATGTTCAAAAGAAGATGCTACGGGATTGGTTTTGCAAAGTCATGATGCAAATCGCATGATGGATACTATGCATGCTATGATGAGCAGAATGGAAGCTATGCCCAAAACGAATGATCCGGATATAGATTTTGCAAAAATGATGATGATGCATCATGAAGGCGCAATTAATATGTCAAACGTAGAATTGCAGGCAGGCACGAATGATAGCTTAAAACAAACAGCACAAAAAATTATCACTGAACAACAGGCAGAAATTCAACAATTCACTGCAATTCTGGCATCTTTAACAGTTGACAATAACGACCCAACTTTTACAATGGAGCAAATGGACAATATGACTAAAGGCGCTAAAACCGCAGATGTTCAACTTATAACGGGCAATATTGATAATGATTTTGCAACACTTATGATAAGTCATCATCAGGCTGCGATAGACAATGCTTCGGCTTATTTACATCATGGAAATAATGCTGAATTAAAAACTATGGCAACCAACATTGTTACTTCACAAACAATGGAAATTGGGGAACTGGCAGATTGGTTAAAGGCAAATAAGAGATGATTAAGAAGATAATTAAGAAGGTGCATTTTGTTAGCTGCACCTTCTTATTATACTTCAACCCTGATTAGTCTCCAGCATAGTTATCTGCAAACAAATAAGGTTGAGCAACTAAAGACTTCTTCTTAAAAAGTAGTAAGTGAGACAGGAAAGTCCGTGTCGGAATTTAAGTACAAAGTTGAAATGATACCTAATGAAGCTTTTGATAAAAAATATGGTTTGTCCCCGGTGTATAATTGTTGTTGAACAACTGTTATCTCAACATAGGTTAAAAGCAAAAAGTACATTGCTTGGTGAGGTCGAGTTGTTTGAAGATCTGTCAGAAGATGATTTGAAAAAATTGGCGGCTTCTCTGCAGGATGTAGGTTTTAAATTATTGGGCGACCAGAAACGGCAACAATGCGAGAAGATCAAAAACCTGTTGATACAAAAGGTTCAGGAAGGAAACATTGAAAGGCACTTTTGCATCAGTGCCTTTCTGACTTCCGCTTTTCTCAAAGATTATTCATTGCTTTCAAGGTTGTTTTCAGAATGCGAAGGATGTACTGTTGAGCAATTCTTCATTTTGCAAAAAGTAGAAAAGGCAAAAGAGTTACTGCATTATAATGAATTAACGGTTGCAGAAATCGCTGAAAGCCTTGGTTACAGCAGCTCCCAACATTTTTCATCGCAGTTTAAAAAAGTTACAGGATTAACACCGATGCAATTCAAAACTGTTGCTGCCTCTATGCGTCAACCTATTGATGGTGTTGTGTCAGTCCGCAAAGAATCTGTTCCTTCAATTAACGGGTATAAAAGTTGATTAAAGCATTAGAACAGATGCTATTTCTAACAGGTTTAAAGCAGCAATAATGGAACTGAATAAAATGACCTTCAAAACAAATATTGATACAGAGGTGGCAGCCGATGAAGTGAAGTCAGCTTTTAAAGCTGACAGAAGAATTTGGAGCTTCGACTTTGAGAAGAATAGTCCTGATAACATCCTTCTTGTTGCAGGTGAACTTGAAAGCGCAGAGGTAGAAGCAAAAATCCGTTCAATTGGGTTTGAAGCAACAATAGTTAATTAAAAACTTACTTTTCATTCCTGCATGTTTTCTATAAAAGTGTACATCTTATCCAGAATTCTGGTATATATTTCTTTGTGATAGTCCGATTTTTGCTTCTCATTTACTTGAGCATATCAGGAGATGACTTTTTAGTACGACTAATATTATTGTGAAACTTTTACCACCTGTAGATTTCGGGTCTTGCCCTTAAACGCCCTGTCCTTGTTCATAATGGTCGACACTAATTTTTCAACCCTTGCTTAAAGCCTCAAATTTGTATTGGAAATAGCAGCATTTATAAAGCTTAAAAATATTTTTATGGAAAGTGAAAAAACAGGCAGCGAATTGTTAACAGAGTTTGCAGAAAAAAGATTGAAGGAACATCAGCAGGAACTGCAAACTAATTACCAGGAACGAGGGTTTGCTTCTGACAGTGAAAAGGCAGAAGCGTATGCCAAACATGAAAAACTTTTTAAGAGTGAGCTGAATAACAAGCTGATGGAGCTGAAAGAAAAATATAACAAGCAAGCAAGCGATATGGAAGCAGTGGTAATGAAGTTTTCAGGAAAATTGAATGAGTCTGCAGCAGATAAATAAGCAAAATTTTACCGCGTTTACCGCTATCAACTCTCAAATTCATATAAATGCCTTTTATAAACCTAAAAATCAACAATTATGACAGGGTATCACACTTACAAAAATTGCGTTGATGCTTGCTTACAATGTGCTGCAATTTGTAACCATTGCGCTTCAGCATGTCTGCAGGAAGATGATGTAAAAATGATGGCAAAGTGCATTCAGTTAGATATGGAATGCGCAGCCATTTGTTATGCAGCAGCACAGATAATGAGTATCGGTGGGCAAACAGCAAAACAATTATGCAAAATATGTGCAGACATTTGCCAGGCATGCGGCGATGAATGTGCTAAACATGGAACTGAACATTGTAAAGAATGTGCAGATGCCTGCCACCGCTGTGCGGAAGAATGCAGAAAAATGACTGGAGCAACTGCGTAACCTCTCTAAAAAAGGAAGCAGATTAATATTTCTGCTTCCTTTTAACACTTTACTGAAATTCTCTGAAAAAAGTTTGTTATGAAAAACAGTATGTTTTCTTTTGGGTAGCTGTATTGTTTATGTCAGCATTTAGCACTGCAAAAAAAGAAGTGAAAGCAGGAGCAAAGGCCGTAAAATATTGTGGACCAGCAAGTTGATGCAAGTGATGTAATGCTACCTGATGGTACGGCAGTAACACAACGACTACCTTCCAACTTCTGCCTGCTTCAATGCACTGGTTAATAGTCAGTTTATTTAGCACTGAAGTTTAACTCTAATCTGCTTTTAATCAACTATTAATAGTGACTTGGTACTATTGCTAATTATACTGATAATACGCTTCACTATAAACCGCATATATCAACGCCCGCAGTTGCATTAACAAAAGGTGAAGTTGAGAAGTGCATCAGGAGTATGGTAAGCATAACGAAGCAATAAATAACAGGGAAGTGAAGCCAGAATCTTTACTTCCTTTATTTTTAAATATTTATATTAAAAGAAAGAAAACAATATTACCCTTTTCATATCTCTTCCCTTTTTAAACTGTTTACATGAAGTCACTTTATTCTTGTCTCTGTTTATTATTTTTTATAAGCTATCATAGTTTTGCCCAGCAGCAACAATCGTTAGAACTTGATCCCTCTGAGGCGTCACATCAAAGAGCGATGCCCACAAGGAAAGGCAAAATAGTTGAATATAATCTTTATGTTAGAGATACTATAGTAAACTTTACCGGAAAGAAACGTTCAGCCATTGCTGTCAATGGTCAGATTCCCGCGCCAACCTTGTATTTTACCGAAGGTGATACCGCCAGGATTTTTGTACATAATGAGATGAATAAAGAAATTTCTACTCACTGGCATGGCATTTTACTACCTAACAGGGATGATGGTGTGCCTTATATAACAACCGCACCCATTAAGGCAGGCGTAACCCATCTTTTTGAGTTTCCGATCATCCAAACCGGAACTTTCTGGTATCACTCTCATACAAAGTTGCAGGAGCAGGCAGGCTTATATGGTCCTTTGGTTTTTTATAAAGCAGAGGAAAAAAAGCAGCCTGAAGAAGTATTGCTGCTCTCAGATTTTACTGATATTAAACACAAGGAAGTGCTTCGTCTGCTAAAGAGAAAAACTGATTTTTTTGAAATAAAAAAAGATGCAGTACAAAGCTACGGCGAAGCATTGTTTAAGGGGCATTTATTGGATAAACTAAAATTTGAATGGGTTAGAATGCCTGGCTCAGACCTTACCGATATTTATTATCCAAAGTACCTGATGCATGGCCTGCCACAGCGTTCCTTTAGACAATACAAAAAAGGTGATTCAATTCGCCTTCGTATTGTCAATGGCTCTGCCGCCACTTATTTCTGGCTCCAGTTCTCAGGAGGAAAAATGAAGGTTTTGTCAGCCGATGGAAATGATGTTCAACCGGTAGAGGTAGATAAGCTGTTAATTGCCACCGCAGAAACATATGACTTGCTGATAAAAATTCCTGCAGATGGTCAGTATGAGTTTAGGGCTACAGCACAGGACATTAAAGGACAGGCATCTGCTTTTTTTGGTGCGGGTGCATTAGTCAAGGCGCCTGATATTCCAAAGATGGACTATTTTAAGCTAATGTCTGAGACAAACAAGATGATGTCGCAAATGCGGCAGATGGGAATGAAAATGCGCATGGGGCTTTCAATGGAAAATAAGAACATGCCGAAGCCCAAAATGAATGAGTTGAAAGGCATAGAAAAGCCAATGGATATGCAGGGGAATACATCAATGAACATGATGGGCATGAAGACCGCCGATAGTGACAACATGATGGAGATGAATAAAGAGCCTATGAAAGATAAAATGCAGGTCAATGCGATGGGCGGAATGAAAATGAACAGGCCCGATACGATGCCCATGAAAATGCAGATGATGAAGCAAATGGCAATGATGAAAAAAGTGAAACTGACAGGCATTGATGTTCCGCCCGGTAACGGCACAGATAAAGTGCTGAGTTATGATATGCTCAGACAAGACACTGCTACTGCTCTGCCTGCCAATCGTCCCTGGCGGGAAGTACACTTAACACTTAGTGGTAACATGCAGCGGTATGTATGGTCTATTAATGGCAAAACCTTTTCGCAATTAGACGAAAAAGTAATGATTCATAAAGGAGAAAATGTGCGTATTTATTTCACCAATGCTACCATGATGGAGCACCCCATGCACCTGCACGGTCATTTCTTCAGAGTGGTGAATGCACAAGGCGAGTATGCACCCATGAAGCACACCTTCAACATCAACCCTATGGGGATGACCATTATTGAATTTGCTGCCACTGAGCAAAAAGACTGGTTTCTACATTGCCATACGCTATACCATTTAGTGGCAGGCATGGCTACTCTAATAAGTTATGAAGGCACTGAATCTGATGTTCAAAAAGAATTTGCAGCAGGTTATAAAACATTCAAAAAGGAGCATGGAAGTCTCTCTTTTTTATGGGCCGATGCACAAATTCATTCGCAGGGAAGTTTTGTAAATGCAAACTTTAGCGGCTTGAACTGGCAGCTTAGAGAACGTAGCGCAGTAAGATGGAAAGGTGGCTATGAGTCTGAAACATACCTTGACAGGTTTATAGATAAAAGAAAGTTTTTAAGAGCTTATATCGAAACAGATAACCGCTATGTGGTTGCTGAAAAGAATAAAAACGGAATTATTACAACACCTGCAAAGCAAACAAACCTTGCAGCAGCCGGTATGGCTTATCTGTTGCCGCTTTTTGTTATGGCCGATGGGCGAATTGACCATAAGGGAAAATTTCGCTTTCAACTAAGCAGGCAGGATTTTCCACTAACCAAAAGAATCAGGCTTGATACCTTATGGAATACAGATAAGGAATATGAAGCAGGAGCGCATTACATTTTGGGAAAATACTTTGCTCTGTCTGCCAATTACGACAGTGATTATAAATGGGGTGCAGGTATTTCAATAATTTATTAATCTGTAGCAGGCAGTCGCAACAATAAGGCTGTCTGTAGATTATTAACTGTTACCTGCGGAATGGAGGGAGATAAAAACATTACCATAATAAAAAAGCTAAACCATGAAAAAGACAGTTATAACTGTATTGCTTACAATGGCGGGTAGTGCAGTTGTTTTTTTAATTTTTATTTATTCAGGCATTTACAACGTTAGCCAGTTAGCTCCTCACAACAGTTTAGTAAGATGGATGATAAACAAGACAAAAGACAGGTCAATTGATTCAAGAATTGATGATATTAAACTTCCCGCATTAAGTGATAATACCATGATAGTAGCTGGTTTTAAGCACTATAATGAAATGTGTGTAAAGTGCCACGGAGCACCCGGCGAAGAAATGAACGAAATGACTAAAGGTTTAACACCTGAACCGCCAAAGCTTTTTGAGCATGGTAAGAAGATGGAACCAAATGAAGCTTTTTGGGTAATAAAAAACGGCATTAAATACACGGCTATGCCAGCTTTCGGTCCTACCCATTCTGACCAGGACATCTGGAACATTGTTGCTTTTTTAAAAAATAAATTAACCAACATGTCACCGGAAGAGTATAAGCAGTGGGAGCAACAATATGGCACAAAACATGAAAATGAAGAACACCATAATGAATAGTAAATATATAGAAGATAATATCTGATTACTCACTAAAACTTTACTTATGCCTTATACAAATTACGTTCTGTTATTCGCCATGTTAGTTTTTACGGTAGCTTTTGTCGGCTGTTTGTATCTGCTTAAAAAAGGTATGGGTAAAACAATAAAAGAGCCGGTAAAAGATGTTCCGGCAGAAGCAGGAAGCCTGCCTCAAAAGCCTGCATGGGTGAGGTTTCATATCCATTATTATGGTTTTGCCTTATTGTTTTTAGCCTTCGATATGGAAATGGCTTTCATGTATCCTTGGGCAGTGGTATATAAAGAACTGGGCATAACAGCCTTGATTGATATGGGTGTTTTTCTTATGATACTCTTTCTTGGACTACTATATACGTGGAGCCAGGGAGGACTTAAAAGACAGTAGTTATGAATATTCAACTAACAACATCGGGACGCAGAAAAGGAAAGCAAAATGCATGGAGACGAATGCTTTCTTCAGTTGCTGATAAGACCTTGCACATATTTCCTGTGCCGGGGTTAGATGTTTTTTTAGCAAAAGGATTTAATCCCCACCAAAAAGGGATTGCCATTGCAGCAACGCCACGACATGCAAATGTATTACTGGTTACATCTCCTTTACCTGAAAAACTGGTGAAGTATGCTGCTAATGTGTATGCTCAAATGCCACGTCCCCGTTTGCTGGTTTTTGTTGCAACAAATCATGTTGCTCCTTTACCACCTCCTGATTTTGTTTTATCTGCGGATGAACTAAATCATCTTCATCAAAGAATTATATTCCCTGACGCCTGGTCTGGAGATGCGCTCCCTTATGAACTTCCTTCTACTGAGGATGAAGGCAAAAGCATGTACACCTGTCCTATGCATCCTGAAGTGCAAAGTGACAAACCCGGCAAATGTCCAAAATGTGGGATGTTCCTGGTAAGGCAGGAGCCTGAAGAACAATCGATGAATATATCGGCAGATGGAAATGATAAACATCAACATCATGAACACATGCACAAAGGTTCGGCGGATGAAGGCAAAACCATTTACACTTGTCCAATGCATCCTGAAGTGCAAAGCGATAAGCCTGGCGATTGCCCTAAGTGCGGAATGACATTGGTGAAACAGGAGAACAAAGAACATCAAATGAATTTGTCTGAAGGTAAAGCCCTTTACAGTTGCCCAATGCATCCGGAAGTGCAGAGTGATAAGCCGGGCAAATGTCCAAAATGTGGGATGTTTTTGGTAAGGCAGGAGCCTGAAAAACAATCAATGAACATGTCCACGAACGAAAGTGATAAACATCAGCATCATGAACACATGCACAAAGATTCGGCAGATGAAGGCAAAGCTCTTTACTCTTGTCCCATGCATCCAGAAGTGCAAAGCGACAAGCCAGGCAATTGTCCGAAGTGCGGAATGACATTGGTGAAACAGGAGAATAAAGAACATCAGATGGATATTTCAGAAGACAAAGGTCTTTACACTTGCCCAATGCATCCTGAAGTACAGAGTGATAAGCCGGGGGAATGTCCGAAGTGTGGAATGACCTTAGTAAAACAGGAGGATAAAGAGCATCAAATGGATATGTCCGAGGACAAAACCATTTACACTTGCCCAATGCATCCTGAAGTACAAAGCGATAAGCCAGGGGATTGTCCGAAGTGTGGAATGACTTTAGTAAAACAGGAGGATAAAGAACAGCAAATGAATATGTTTGAAGGCAAAACCATATACACTTGCCCGATGCATCCGGAAGTGCAAAGTGATCAGCCAGGCGATTGCCCGAAATACGGAATGACATTGGTTAAACAGCAGAATAAAGAACAGCAAGTGAATATGTCTGAAGACAAACCTGTCTACACTTGTCCTATGCATCCCGAAGTTCAAAGTGATAAGCCTGGCAAATGTCCAAAGTGTGGGATGTTTCTGGTAAAGCAGTACCATGATGAACAATCAATGAATATGTCCACAGACGAAAGCGATAAACATCAGCATCATGAACACATGCAAGACAATTCGGTGACTGAAGATAAAACCATCTATACTTGTCCAATGCATCCCGAAGTGCAAAGTGATAAGCCAGGGGATTGCCCTAAATGCGGAATGACGTTGGTGAAACAGGAGTCGAAAGAACATCAAATAGATATGTCCGGAGGACACCAACATGAAATGAAAGGTCATGAAGGCATGGGCTTTATGTCAATGGTTCAAATGACGAAGGACATGCCCCGCAGTGAGGACGGGTTGGCAATGGAAATGAACGATGCATTTTTCGGTCCTTTTCATCTTGGTTTACCAGGTGGATTGCTGGTAAAAATGAAACTGGATGGAGACTCGGTTGTAACAGCAAATTGTAAAAAGGGTATACTGTTGCAACACCTGTTGCGACACTTTCCAAAAGAACCTGAAAAGCTGGCAAAGTATCTTTCACAACTTAATCCTTTGCTGCACGAAACCTACTCTTTGCTGCTATCTAAAGCGTTTGCAAATGCCACAGGCAGAAATGATTTTGCTGATGAAGTTTCTGTTCTTGAAAAAGACCGCATAGCAAGTCATCTTAACTGGCTAAGTGTTTTCAGTATGACTATTGGCACCAGACAGCTACACTATGAAGCCTCCAAACTATGTTATGAGCTACAATCGCAACAGGCAGAAAAAAGAAATATTCTAAAGCTAACAACAAAAATAAAAAAGACATTGTATCTCAAAAAGAGGTTAAGCAATATTGGAATAATACCAGACGATTTCATTAAACAGGTTAGCGGACCATTGGCAAGAGCGGCGGGAATGGAACAGGATGTAAGGTCATCTCAACCTGCATATCAGCAAAGAAATTTTAAACCTGTAGTTGTTCAGCAAAATAATGCTTGGGGTCAGTTACTGGTAAGGCTTGCAGAAATAGAACAAAGTTTGGAGTTGATAGATGATGAAACCCTACATAAAGAAAGTTCTGTACCTCAAATTCGGGTTAACTACAATCACAATGGAGAACAAAATGGAGAAGCTGCTTTGGAAGCTCCGAATGGAAGACTACATTTAAAAATTCAGTTAAAAGGCGGACAGGTAACAAACCTTTCGCTGCAAACAGCTTCAATGGCACATGCGGCACTTGTGCCGGAAGTTACCAAGGGAAAAGAACTGGCAGATGCATTAGCGAGTATTGCAGCTTTGGATATATCCCCATGGGAGATGGACGTGTAGCTGCTGATTGTTGAATAGAAAGGAAACAGTACAAGTGTGGGGCGCAACGGCAGTTATTATACTGCTTTACACAATCGCTCTTTATTTATAAATTTGTATTGAACAAGTGCTGCATCATCCAAATGCAGCACTTGTTCAGGATTGCAGGTGAAATAGTTCACCGTTAATCGTACTAATAAGCAAGTGAATGATTAAAAAGCTCACCCGGTTATTAGAGGCTTTAGCAACCCTTATAATTGCTTTAGCCTTTTATAGGTTCTTAAACATTAGAAAGAAGGTGTTCCTGAGGATGGCAAGACACTTTTTATTTTTAATTAACTTTAATTATTGATAAAGAACTAACATTAATTGAAAAATTAGATAAAGTATTAGAACTGCTTGCATCTTCAACTAAATTTCAAATTTCTAATGGAGTTCCTATAGCAGAACTTGATGAAAATGAAATATTAGAATTTTTAAAAGAGGCTTCTGGTTACTCTGTTATTATAAATCAACGCGAATTATCATTAATATTATTTAAATTAATTAAAGATGGATTTGTTGAAACAAAAAGAATAAGAGATACTTATCCTACTAATTGTTATTATATCACTTTTGAAGGGGGCACTGTTCAAAGAACAAGGTGGCTATGACCAAAAACTAATTACAGCTAATCAAGCGAAATATAATTTGTCTTACCAAATCTCTCTTTATAGTAACCTAAACCGTTTGACATTTTGGATTGCTTTTGGAACTTCTGTTGCTGCTGTTTATTATGGAATTGAGATTGGCAAATGGATTTATAATTGTTTTCATTAATCTTGTTTAATCTTGTTTTCATTTTTTAATAGGTTTCTGTGCAAAAAAATATATAATTGCCGACGCAACGGAAGCTAAATAGTATTACAAAAGATGACTACCAAAAAGTTCTAAAACAAAAATTCACTATGTGGTTACTCCTGATTATTTTATACGTTTCGTCGGTTTACTTCATATCGATTATGGAGCGGCGGGTTGTTTATAGAAAATGGGACTTTACAGCACCCTTTACAAAGCTTGCTTTTCTACTCGTGCAGGAAGATATTAAACCACACCAAAGAGATGCTGTTTTTTACGAGACAGCTCCCGTGTTATTTATTGCTGCCGCATTGATGGCTGTTGGCGTCTTGCCTTTTGCAAATGGTTTTATGATTAGCAGTTTATCTACCGGTGCCTTATTCATTAATGCGGCTTTTGCTTACATTATGGTGGCGGTAGTAATGGCAGGTTGGGCGCCAAATGGGGTGTATGCAATGATTGGAGGATGGCGTTTTCTTGCACAGTTAATTGCTTACTCCATGCCGATAGTAATGGCTATTACCGCTACTGTAATGCGTGCACAATCTATGAGCCTCTCTGCCATCGTTGATTCGCAAAGTCACTTATGGAACATCCTTTACCAACCCATAGGCTTTGTTCTTTTTTATTTAGCGGGGATGGCGTTGGCTTTTCTGCCTCCGTTTGATTTGCCGCTTGCACCAGGCGAATTGGCTGAAGGCGTTTGGGCTGAATTTACAGGGGCAAGATTGCTCGTATTTCGGCTTGGCAGACTGATGCTGGTCTTTTCGCTTTCACTGGCGGTCACCGTTCTATTCCTTGGCGGATGGGATGGTCCTTTGCTTCCTGGTTTTGTATGGACGTTTATAAAAACCATTACCGTTGCCGGTTCCTTTTTCTTAGCCGGTCAATTGATGCCCCGGCTGCAACAAGACGATATGCTTGAGTGGAGCTGGAAGTTAATGACCCCTGCCGCTTTGTTTAATATTCTTTGGGTTGGCATCTTATTATTGTTATAAAAATGGAAAGAATAATTTTTCTGCTTGTATTTGGATTAGCAGCTATCTGGTTTGGCTGGCGGGTGTTCATGACCAAATCAATGGTACGCTCCGCGCTGTCCCTGCTCGCATCAATGGCTGCTATCGGCATGATGTTTCTGGTAATGCAGGCGGAATTTTTAGGCGTACTGCAACTGATGATGATGGCTACCGAAATGAGCATCATGGCTGTTTTTATGATGATGTTTATGATGGACCCCGGCGGCATGGGTAGCATGGATATGAAGCATCAGAAAAAGACTTCCATCGTTTTTGCCCTGCTTACCGGCGGTTGTTTTACAGCACTGACCCTTTCTACCAAATGGAAGTTATCCACTGAGACAGTGCCTTTACCGGCTCAACAAAATCATGACTTAGGAATTGAATTAATGATGCGGTCCATGATGATTTTTGAAACAGCAGGTGTATCCATCCTTGTGGCAATGGTAGCCGCGACGGCAACGGCATTATCATTTAAATCAATAAAAAAATGATGGCAGAATTAATTATCGTATTGGTTGTGGCGGCTGTTTTATTCGGGCTCGGTATTTACGGTGCTCTTAGTCAAACCAATCTTGTGATGATTATGATGGGGATAGAATTAATGCTGGGAGCAGCAATGCTGAACCTCGTAGCTTTTTGGTTTTACCTGCACCCCAAAACGTTTTCGCTGCAAATGTTTGTGCTGGTTGTGATGACGGTAATGGCGCTTGAAGCTGCAGTTGGTTTTGGTATCGCCACCCAGCGTTTCCGCTCAAAGGGTTCAGTGGAAGCGGAAGAAGCGGCGGATTTAAAAGAATAAATAATAGGTAGGATACAAGTTGTGAGAAAAATGTTTTGGTTACCGGCAACAGGGTCTCTATTCGGCATCCTTGCGTCGCACGCTTCTACGGTATAATATTTTATTCAGGCTTTTTGAAAGACACCATAAAAGTAAAACCGATGTGCATGAAGTTTTCAAGCAAAAGAGTAAACAATATAAGGTGGGCAAACAATTGCGGCTTTGCCCCTTATCTTCCTTTGCGCGAAACTTTGCTAATTATATAACAAATGCAAATACTCTTGCTCACCATAATACTCGCTCCTTTTACAGCATCTTTGCTAACCTACCTCTTTAAAGTCAAAACTGGTTGGACGGCTATCTTCGCCGCCGCCTTGTCTCTTGCAGCTTCTTTGTTTTTAGTTTTTACAAACAATAACAATAGCGTAGCTGAATATTACTTTCCAGGCTTCCCTAATCAACCATTTCATTTATATGCAAACGCCTCTGCTCTTGTACTTTCACCCATTGTTTCGGTAATTGGGTTTTCCATTTTTATTTATTCCCTCGAATATATGAAAGAGGAAAAAGGCAAGACCTGGTTTTGGGCAGGCATCTCCTTGTTTTTGTCGGGCATGCAATTGCTGCTGTTTGCAGGCGATTGGGTGCTTTTTGTTACTGCCTGGGAAATCATGGGTTTTGCTTCTTTTTTGTTAATTGGTACATGGCACGAAGAGCCGGAAGCACAGCAAGGCGCTGTAAAAGCTTTTATGCTCACCCGTTTTACTGACATGGGTTTGTATGCCGGGGTTTTCGTTATCGTGTTAACTACCGGAGGCATCAATATGGTAAGAGAAACAGGGCAACAAATATCCACGATAGGCGGTATTTTTCTTTTAGTTGCAGTTATGGGTAAGTCGGCACAGCTTCCTTTTCAAAGCTGGTTATCCGGTGCTATGGCAGGACCTACACCTGTTTCCGCTTTATTGCATTCAGCCACTATGGTAGCTGCCGGAGCTATACTGCTCTTTAGAACTTATCCCATGCTTAACCCAGATGTCTTATTTCTTACAGGACTCGTTGGTGGCATTACGACTTTGTTTACGGGTTTAACCGCCATCACTTCCCGTGATGTAAAGCAGCTTCTTGCAGCCTCTACTTCCAGTCAGCTTGGGTTTATGTTACTGGCTGTCGGTTCCGGCAATCCTGGTGCAGCCTTCGCTCATTGGATAGCCCATGCTTTTATGAAAAGCAGTTTGTTTTTAGGTGCAGGCACTTTTCAACATGTTTATCATAGCACCGCTTTTAAAGACCTAAACGGAGCTGGAAAAAAGCTGAAAGCAACCTTTACCGGTTTTGCCATTGCAGGCATCGGTTTATCTGGCATCCCGCCGCTGATTGGTTATTGGTCAAAGGATGGAATACTTGCTGCAACCACCCAATCTCCTTACAGCACGCTATTTTTTTCTATAGCTGTTGCGGGTGCATTTTTCACCGCCGTTTATATGGGCAAAGCTATCAGTCAGCTTTGGCAGGGACAAGAAAACACTTCTGTAAACCCTGAACTGAAACAAATGCTCGTTGGACTTTTTATCCTGATAGCATTTGTAGTTGCTGGAGGCTTTTTCCTTGAGCCTTTGGTTAAGTTTGCCGGTTATGAGATTCCATCTGACATGATAAGTAAACTGGCAGGCATTACAGCCGCAGTAAGCGGGCTGGCTGCAGGTTGGTTTTTAAAAGAACGCTGGTTTGAGGGTAAGGCATGGAACATAATCAGAGAAAACTATATAGTTGCGGGCGGTTATCAAAAACTGGTCGCTGAGCCGGTATTGAATCTTGCACGTCTTTTTTATAAAGTAGAACTGTTCCTGCTCAAGTTGGTCGAACAAACCGGAATTGCTTTTCTCACCATTGCTAAATCTGCTTTCAGCATGGATAATGTTTTAAACAGAATTACTGACAAAGTTGGAAATGCCGGATTACAGGTAAGCAATGCCTCTGAAATGTTTGAAGAAAAGGGAGTAGAGGCAGGCGTTTATGGCATTGCTTCTTCCATTAAAGAAAGTGGACGATGGGGAAGGAAGTTACAATCCGGTCTCGTTCATAAAGAGCTCGTAATAACCGTTGCCGGTTTGCTGATATTAATATTTGTTCTCATAGCAATGATAAGTTATGAATAGTACATTTCCGTATCTCTCCACCATACTGTTTCTGCCGTCAGCAGGACTACTGCTGATACTATTGCTGAAAGCAAAATATCCAAAAGCAGCATATCCTGTTAGCATTCTTGTTTCAGGTCTTGCCTTGCTGCTTACTATCTGGTTTGGCGCATCGGGAATGGTCGGAAATTTTGCGCATGTCGAGGAAGTAAGCTGGATACCGTCTATAGGTGCAGCTTATCGTCTTGGCCTCGACGGCATCAGTTATCCTTTGGTCTTGCTTACTACTATATTGTTTTTTGCGTCTATTGTTTTTTCTTCAGAAACTAAAAAAGATGCACCCGCGTACTTTGCTTTGGCACTGTTGCTGCAAACAGCCTGTCTCGGAGTATTTCTGTCGCTGGACCTGCTGCTGTTTTATGTGTTTTTTGAAGTAACCCTCGTAGGCATGTATTTCCTGATTGCGGGTTGGGGACATGAAAACCGGAAAAAAGCAGCTGTCACTTTTTTCGTTTACACACTTATCGGTAGTCTTATTTTATTGCTGGCGCTTCTTTCACTTTATCTTAATACCGCTCCCCGCACTTTCGATATGAGGGTACTGATTGCACAGCATTCTTTAACAGGTCCGGCTGCAGCGTTTACCTTTTGGGGGTTGTTTATTGCTTTTGCCATTAAAACACCGTTGTTTCCTTTTCATACCTGGCTTCCTCTGGCCCACACCGAAGCCCCTGCTACCGGCAGCACTATTCTTGCCGGAATATTACTAAAGCTGGGCACTTATGGTTTTATACGTTTCTCTCTGCAAATGATGCCGGAAACGTTTAAACAATATTCGATGTATGTAATTGTCGTGGCTGTTGTTTCCGCTCTTTACGGGGCTTTTGTAGCTATGGCGCAAACGGATATAAAGCGAATGGTAGCTTACACGAGTGTGAACCACATGGGTTACCTTGTTTTTGGTATTGCTATAGCTGCTATAACACAATCACCGGCTGGAATACAGGCATTGGATGGCGCTGTGCTGCAAATGTTCAGTCACGGTATTGTAACAGGCTGCTTGTTCTTATTGATAGGCAGTTTACAGGAACGTTTAACTACCAGAGAAATGCCTGCTTTTCAGGGACTATTGAAAAGTTTTCCGGTGTTAAGCGCCCTTTTTATTATCGCATCGTTTGCTTCCCTGGGCTTACCCGGACTCGCTCATTTTCTGGCAGAATTTGAAATCTTTCTTGGCGGTTATAGTGTTTATCCGGTTGCAGTTGGTGTTATGCTGATTGGGCTTGTGATTACCACGGCTCTTTATCTGCGAGCCATTCAAATGTCTTTTATGGGCACACCCGATGAAAGTACTTTGACATCTAAGCTCGACCTGAAAAGCTATGAACTGTGGGCAATCGTGCCACTCATTATTTTAATCATCCTTATTGGTATATTTCCCAATATCATTTTGTCCATCATTCATCAAACTACCAAACTTTTTGCTGCATGAATAGTATGAGCATGGCAAAAGATATACTGTTGATTTTACCACAAATCATTGTATTGATAACAGGAGCAATAGCCCTTGTTTTTACAATGCTTTATAAGCATACCGGCAGTTTGTGGACTGTTATCATCGGAATGCTTGCAGCTACTGTTGTAACTATTACAAGAATTAAACAAAACACTACAGCTTTTTCTGATACCTTTCGTATAGATGCACTTAGTCAATGGGCTGTACTTATTCTTTGCCCTTCTATAGTGCTTATTTGTTTGCTGGTAAGAGATGAGTTGAAAAACACTGAACGTGAAGGAACGGTTTACAGCTTACTCGCTTTCTCTGTATTAGGCTCATTGCTGCTTGCCGGAAGCGGCGACATTATGTTTATTGTGCTGGGCATACTCATCAGTAGTTTGAGCGGATTTGCCCTTGCTGCATATCCTAAAACCGATGCTGCTACCGAAGGCGCTTTAAAGTATTTTGTATATGGTTCAGTGGCAGGAGGAATTATGATATTCGGTGTAACCTATTGGGTAGGCATAACCGGAAGTACGTTGTTATCATCACTTCAAAACCTGCAAACTTCGCCCTACGTTTTAGTAGTTGGATTTATATCGCTTCTTGCCGGAATTGGTTATGTCGCTTCCTTATTTCCCTTTCACTTCTGGACGCCTGATACCTTTGAAGGCTCACCTGTTTCAATAGCTGCGCACCTTTCCGTTATTCCAAAAATCGGGGCATTGTTTGCCCTGGCACAAGTAATGAAAAACGTTCCGGACAATGGAAGTGTATCTTTCATTATAGCAATAGTAGCAGTTCTTTCCATGACTTACGGCAACATTGTAGCTCTTTGGCAAAACAATGTAGTCCGTTTGCTTGCTTACTCAACAGTGGCACAGGCAGGATATTTTTTAATAGCTATAACCGTGTTTGAAACGAGCAGTCTTGCCACCCCTGCCTTAGTTGTTTTTGCCTTAGCCTATGCAGCCATGAACATAGGTGCATTTGCTATTGTCCGGTTTGCAGGAACTACTGTTGACGATTTTAACGGATTAGGAAAAAAATATCCCTTAGCAGCAATTGCATCGACAGTTTTTTTTCTATCTCTTGTTGGCATTCCTCCATTAGCAGGTTTTGCAGGAAAGTTTTTACTGTTCGGTGCCGCTATAAATAATGGTTTTGCATGGCTTGCCGTAGCTGCCATAATAAACAGTGTTATTTCTCTTGCCGTTTATTTGCGTGTCATTATGCCGATGTATTTTAAAGAACCGGAAATTGGAAAGCAAAAAGACAAAACAACCGTTGTGTTGATTATATCTTTAATTATTACAGTGATCGCAGGTATAGGGGTGCAATGGTTGTTAAAATATATCTTTTAAAATGAATAAAAGATATCAATTAATGAGAAAACAAAATTCTGTAAATCTTAACCATAATTATATAACTAAACATATAAAAACATAATTACTTTTATATTAGAATAATGAAAAAAGCTTCTCTCATATTACTTATTTGCATTTACTCATTGTCAACAATGAGTAAATGCTTGAAGCAGTTTTATTGCTGCGGAAACTTAAATCAACAACTTTCTCCTTAATACAGAGTGAGAAGCACAAGTGCGGTAAAGGCAATGAAAAAAGCGGATGTTGCGACAACAAATACCAGTTCTTTAAAGTAAAGGATAAGCATATCACTACAGACCAGTTAAACAGCCCTGTTAAACCTTTTGTTGACCTGCATCTTTATACTCCTTCATTACAGAACATCTCTTTTGCTTCTCAAAAGCCTGTAATTGCTTATAGAAGCAATGCACCACCTTTACATACTGGTGTTCCCATTTACATTTATAATAGCGTTTTCAGAATTTGATTTTCTCCCAGTATGGTGAAGAGTATAAAAATTAAACTATACTTTAATATAAATTCCAAACAACATGCTCTGTTTTCCTTTTTCAGGCGTTTTCGGACAGACACTGCATACAATTTTCTTAACACCCCTTTTATCCAGGCTTGATAAAAAAGAACGGTCTTGCACTTGTTTTATCTATCTAACTTTAAAATTTGTTAAAAAAAATTTGGTTTTAAAATTAACTTATTTAACTTTGGTTCAACAAGGTTGAATGAAAGGAAACAAATAATTAAAGTAGTAAACAAAGTTTAATGTTAAATGAGTTATTAATAGATGAAAAAATCAATAAACTTAATATAGGAGATCGCATCAGAGTTTTACGTACTAATCAAAAAAGAACATTACAGGAAATAGCTGATTTAAGTGAGCTATCAAAGAGTATGATTTCAAAAATTGAAAATAATAAAACGGTTCCTTCTGTGGCTGCCCTGGTTAAAATTGCACAGGCACTAGGCACTAACATTTCTAATTTGCTGGAACACGATGGATTTTTAAATGCTATCATGACAACAAGGCGAAATGCTGAAGAAAACTTAACTTCTACAGATAAAGGATACTTAATATACCCTTATGCTTCAGAGTATCATGAAAAAAAAATTCAACCTTTTTTATTTGTTGCTAAAAAGGGAGAAGTCAAACCACATGAAGTATCTCATGAAGGAGAGGAATTTATTTATATAATTTATGGCCAGATGAAAATGAAGGTAGGAGAAGTTGAATACCTTTTGAAGACAGGTGATAGTTTATATTTTAATTCATTACAAAAGCATGGAATAATGCCTGTTTCTGACGAAGTGATGTATTTAGACATTTTTGCATAAAAACAAACATAGAAAATAAAGTAAAGCTCACAAAAGGCATTAGCCTTAAAGACAAAAGCAGTAAAGGTATTTTGCTTTCAACAAATAAACCGATTATTCATTTATTGCCAATATTTCAATTAAAGATTTAGGATAGCTTTTTCCTAAAAATATAGGAGTGAGATACCCCTGGTAGAAGAAGTTCTTTTCTTTGAACCGGAAAAGGATTGTCATATAAAAAAATTAAAAAATGATTGCAAATAAATCCCTTACAAAAATTAAAGATGTATAGATAGCATTTTCCAAAAGATATAGGAGTAAAATTCCCCTGGCAGAAGAAGCTCTTTTCTTTGAGCGAAAAAAGAATTGCTATAAAAAATAAGAAAACGATTGCAAAACAAATCCCTTACAATTTGCCTATGATATTATAAAGAAATTCTCCAACTAAACTATAAGATTAAAAAACATTTGGTTGAGCATGGAAACAAGCTCGACAGGTAAATTCTTTTCACTTTAAAAAAATAAAAATTGCAGTATGAAAGTCCTTACAAAACGAATGGAGGGAAATGGAAAGATTTCTACTCTTTTGATAATGTTGCTATTGCTTCTGTTTTATAATTCAGCAATGGCTTTCGTTCCTGTCAGGGGAATGGTTACAGATGCATCAGGTAAACCCCTTGAAGGCGTGACCATAACCGTAAAAGGAAAAACAATAGCTACTACAACTTCAGCCAATGGCTCTTTTATCATTGACGCTCCAAAAGGAGCTGTTTTAAATGTTTCATATGTAGGATATGAAGACCAGGAGGTTACCATTACACAAGGCAAAGACATCAGGATTGCATTGACAGACAAAATCAATACAATGGATAATGTAATAGTAATTGGATATGGTACCCAAAGAAAAAAGGACCTGACTGGAGCCATAGGTTCAATAACTGAAAAGGATATTGAAAAATCTTCCATTATTACCCCGGACCAGGCATTAAGAGGAAAAGTTTCCGGAGTACAGGTTCATACTAATTCACACGCTCCCGGTGGAGGAATTTCAGTTCAGATACGTGGAACTGCTTCTATATCAGCGGGTGGAGCACCATTATATGTAATAGACGGAATGCCTATTTCCAATGATTTTGCTACCGGAAGAAGTGGCGACATAGGTACTTTTGGTGCTGCACCAAATCCTCTCAATTCAATAGATCCTTCAGATATTGCTTCAATAGAGGTATTGAAAGATGCTTCGGCAACTGCCATCTATGGATCACGAGCAGCAAATGGGGTAGTGTTAATTACAACAAAACGAGGCAAGCCTAACCAGCAAAATGTAAACCTGGAATACTCATACGGTATTCAAAAATTGAGTAAGAAGCTTCCTTTTTTAAATGCGCAGCAATGGGCACAACAGGCAAATGAAAGAGCTGTTCTGTCAGGACAATCAAAAGTTTATACTGAGGAGCAGGTTGCTTCTTTTGGTAAAGGAACTGATTGGCAGAATGAGGTTTTTCGTACTGCTCCCAGTAAAAACTATAAACTTTCTTTTTCAGGCGGATCGTCTGCCATACGTTATATGATTGCAGCAAATATTTCAGATCAGCAGGGCATAATCCGCGGTTCTGATTTTAAAAGATACGGAACAACAATTAATCTTGATGCTGATGTCAGCAAGCGATTAAAAATTGGTGAAAGCCTGATGTTTAGCTTAACCAATAATAGAATTGTTCCAACTGATACTAAAGGGTATGAAGGTGTTTCAAATGTTATAGATGCCATTTATGAAGCTCCGCCTACTATACCTGCCAGGGATAGTCTTGGACAACCAACTGTATTTGCTAACTATCCTTTAGGTGGTGGACGTGAGAACCCCCTGGTAATGACTGATAAATATCAGCAGCTTGCCAATACCGGTCGTATCATCGGTAATGCTTATGCCAATTATAATCTTGCAAAAGGTCTTGACGTAAACGTAAGATTCGGTTTTGATATCAATGACTGGCGCTGGCATGAATATTTTCCGATAGGCTCAGAAGCTTCAGCAGGTACTAATGGCAGGGCAAGACAAACAAGTTTAAAAAATATAAATATCAGCAATGCCAATACAATTACGTACAATACAACCATTAACAATATTCATAGAATTACCCTTTTAGGTGGTTATACATATCAAAAGAATACAACTGAATCATTAGATGCATCATCTTTTGGTTTCCCAAGTGATATCTTTCAGTATTATAATCTTGGTCTTGGCAGTAGTGTTCAAACACCTGGCAGTGGCCAATCAGAATGGACGCTTATTTCTTATTTGGGGAGAGTTAACTATTCTCTTTATAATAAATATCTTCTTACGGCTTCCGTACGTGCTGACGGGGACTCTAAATTTGGTAAGAACAACAAATTCGGTGTTTTTCCGGCAGTATCATTTGCATGGCAATTAGCGGAAGAAGATTTCATCAAAAAGATGAATTTATTTAGCCAGTTAAAGCTTCGTACCAGCTACGGTAAAACCGGGAATGAAGCTATCGGCGTATATCGTTCACTTTCTTTATTAGGAACTTCATTTGGTACCAGGTCTTCTTATATCTATGGCGCAACAAGGGTTCCTATTGCATATCCAAACAACCTGGCCAATCCTGATTTAAGTTGGGAAAAGACTGGTGAATATAATGTTGGTCTTGATATGGGTTTCTTTAAAAACCGCTTAAATCTTTCTGTAGATTACTATTATAAAAAAACTACTGATCTCTTGTTAGATGTTCCGGTACCATCTCAAACTGGTTTTGGGAGTGTGCTTCAAAATACCGGTTCGATGTTGAACAAGGGCGTTGAACTTGCTGTTAACAGCACCAATTTAGCGGGTAAATTAACGTGGAACACCAATTTTAATATTTCATTTAACAAGAACGAAATTTTGTCTTTGGGTGGTGCACCTTACTTATATAGCGGATGGGTAGGGGGTGGTAATGTAACTCCTCATGATAAAAATACTGCCCGTTTACAACCCGGACATTCGGTAGGGGAGTTTTACGGTTCTGTTTATGAAGGTATCTGGCAATCTCAGGAGGAAATTGATCATGTTGGAACTATGCCTGCTGCGAAACCTGGTGATATAAGATATAAAGATGTTAACGGAGACGGCAGGTATGATACGGAAAATGATGATGTGTTTTTAGGAAATCCAAATCCTACATTCACTTATGGTCTTACCAATGATTTTACTTATAACCAGTGGAACCTTCATGTTTTCGTTTATGGTGAATACGGTAATAAAGTTCTAAACCTTGCTGCTCAGCAACTGGTTTTAGATGGTTTAGGACCTCATGCAAAACGTTTAGATGAGTGGAACCCAACAAATCCAAAGGGAACATATCCTTCCGCCCGTGTTTCGAATCCGCAAAGAGTAAGTTCTATATTGGTGGAAGATGGATCATTTCTTCGTATACAGAATATTTCTTTGGGTTATAGTTTACCGGTAAAAGGATGGTTTGCAAATAAATTTGTGCGTACAGCCAGGATGGGAGCAGGTGTAGATAACCTCGCTGTTTTTACCAAATATTCCGGTTACGATCCTGAAGTGAACTCTTATGGAAGCAGCAATATCTCTAAAGGGATGGACCGTTTTGGTTATCCCCCCTCCAGAACCTACAACTTTAGTATTCAACTTGGATTTTAAAACATAAAAAAATTAAGATGAGAAAGATTTCTTATAATTATATATATAAAAGCTCCTTTCTTTTACTCATTATTGTGGTGCTTGCCTTTTCAGGTTGCAGACCCACTTTAGATGAGAGTATTTACAGCCAGGTTGCTGTGGACGAATTTTATAAAACTGAGGACCAGGCTCAGCTTGCTCTCAATGGGGTTTATAATCAATTATGGACTGACCCTTATCGTGATGGACAATGGATAACCTTAGGAGATGTTACCGCAGGTATATTAACTGGTGGCGGATCTGCCAATGGTTCAGGTGACAGGTCAGGTATTACCAATGAATGGAATACTTATTCCTGGACATCCGATGCGATAGAGCTGATAACAGGATGGAATATTTTTTATACGGCAATAAACTGGGATAATACGCTGATTGATAAACTTGAACTATCAAGTATTCCTTCTGCATCTAAAGCAAGAATTGATGGTCAGGCAAAATTCTTAAGAGCCTTTTTTTACTTCAATCTTGTACGAATGTTTGGAGGTGTCCCCCTTTATGTTCATGGTACAACAGATCTGAGTGAAGCCTCTAAACCTCGTAATACAGCAGATGAAGTGTATACACAAATTATTAGTGATCTGCAACAGGCACAAACAGAATTGAGCCCTTTCAGTTCAAGTGATCAGGCAGTTGGAAGAGCAACTTCGGGGGCAGCTACTGCGCTGCTGGCTAAGGTTTACCTGCAACAACGAAATTGGCAAAAGGCGGCTGAAGAAGCCAAAAAAGTAATGGACATGAATGTTTACGGATTATTGAATGATTACGAGAACATACTGAATCCTGATTTTCAATATGGAAAAGAACAAATTTTCTTTGTACAGCATGGAGGTAATGCTAACAGCAATTCCCAACAATTTCAAACAAGAATGATCTATCTCTTCGGACCGCCAGCTATGACGTTGCCGGATGGTACAAACATACAGTTCCACACGCTGAAAGACCTGGTGATCTTTCAGGCAAGAAAAGAATTTTTCAATTCAACTCCTGATACTTATAGAAAGTGGTGGACGATGAGAGACAAAATGCCCTATTACTATAAAAATGGAGTAAGTCCGGCTAATCTGGTTATGGATACTGTTAAGTTGTATGCTCCATTTTTGACAAAATACCACCGTATAAATTTTGCAACCGGTACGTTAAAAGAAGGTGTTAATGATCCTCTTATCCGTTATTCCGATGTTTTACTGATGTATGCTGAAGCTATTAACGAATCAACTGGTGGCCCTACACAGGAAGCTTATGATGCAATCAATAGTGTGCGGCGCAGGGCACGGGCTGTTGGAACTCCTTTTGAGCAGCCTGCCAGCCTTTATCCTGATTTAGCTAACTTAAACCAGGAACAGTTCCGCGACTCGGTTTTGATAGAATATGCACGTGAATTTGTTGGTGAGGGCCATTACAGGTACGATTTATTACGCCACGACAGGTTAATCAGTAATGCTCAGAATCTTGGTATAACTGCTGCCGCTGACAAACACGTACTGTTTCCTATACCGGCTATACAAATAAGCCGTAATTCAAAACTGGAGCAAAATCCTGGTTACTAAGGTTTGGTATTTAGGTTAAAGCTTTTTTGAATTATTAAGCTTTGTTTATAAAAAACCTAAAATAAATTTAAATAATGAATTCAAAAGATAAGTAATAAGTTATGAAATACAATTATTTAATGCACCCGGTAAGACTTCTGGTTTTCCTTTCGTTATTTTTAAATCTTTTAGGAAATAATGAAGCTTCTGCTCAAAGCGGTAATGCTTCATCTGACACGGTCTTAATAAGGGTAGATTTTAGTAAGGCGAAAGGTCCATTGAAACCGATCTGGGCTTTTTTTGGCTACGATGAGCCCAATTATACTTACATGAAAGACGGCAAAAAACTGCTTACTGAAATTTCAAAGCTGAGTAAAGTCCCCGTTAATGTGAGGGTTCATAGCCTGTTGGTTACCGGTAATGGAACTGCTGCTTTAAAATGGGGGTCAACTAATGCGTATACTGAAGATGCACAGGGCAGACCTGTTTACAGTTGGACTATAATTGACAGTATTTTTGATACTTATATTAAAAGAGGAATGAAACCTATTGCACAAATTGGTTTTATGCCCGAAGCTTTATCTACCAAGCCTGAACCATATCGCCATCATTGGGACCCCGAACAAAAATATGGGAACATCTTTACAGGATGGGCTTATCCTCCAAAAGATTATGTAAAATTTGCAAACCTTGTATATGAATGGGTAAAACACTCGGTGTCACGATATGGAAAAGCTGAAGTAGAATCGTGGAATTGGGAAATGTGGAATGAACCAAATATAGATTACTGGAAAGGAACAACAGAAGAATATATTAAGTTGTATGACTACACAGCAGATGCAGTGAAACGGGCTTTACCAACTGCGAAGATTGGTGGTCCTGAGGTAACAGGTCCGGGCTGGGAAGATGCTGCGGTATTTATGAAAGCGTTTTTAGATCATGTGGTAAACGGAAAGAATTATGTTACCGGTAAAAAAGGCTCTCCGATTGATTTGATTACCTTTCATGCTAAAGGAGAACCAAAGGTGGTAAACGGAATGGTTCAGATGAACTTGGGTAAACAACTACGCGATATTGATGCAGGTTTTAAAATAGTAGCATCTTATCCAACTTTAAAAAAACTTCCCATCATCATTGGAGAATCCGATCCCGAAGGATGTGCTGCATGTTCAGAAGACTTCAATCCGCAAAATGCATATAGAAACGGGACAATGTATTCAAGTTATACTGCAGCTGCTTTTGCCAGAAAATATGACCTGGCTGAAAATGCAGGAGTAAACTTATTAGGCGCAGTAACATGGGCTTTTGAATTTGAAAACCAACCTTGGTTTCGCGGGTTTAGAGACCTTGCTACAAACGGGGTTGACAAGCCGGTTTTAAATGTTTTCCGCATGTTTGGATTGATGCAGGGCAACAGGGTTGAAGTAAATAAAGACCTCGCCTACAACTATATAACCATTCGCGATTCGAGTGTAAGAGGGGTAAAACCCGATATTAATGCCCTTGCTGCCAAAGATGAACATTCAGCAACAGTATTGGTTTGGAATTATCATGACAATAATGATCTTACTGTTCCGGCTTCACCGGTATCCATTAAAATGAATGGCGTTCCTGATGGTAAAGTATTGTTACGGCATTATAGAATTGATCAGAAATTCAGCAACTCTTATGAAGCCTGGAAGAAAATGGGATCACCAAAAAGTCCTTCTGATGAGCAGATAGCGGAACTTGAAAGAGCCGGTCAGTTGCAGTTATACTCTTCACCTGAATGGGTAACCATAAAAAATGGTGCGGCTGTGTTGAAGATGGATTTACCCAGGCAAGGGGTTTCATTGCTCAAGTATTCCTGGTAGAATAATAATAAGAAATTAATTGAGTAATAAAATATGAGAAACTATAAAAGAAACAAATGAAAATAAAATCAGTAAGAACAAAACTTTATCAATGGAATGGGCCGGTTAAAACTGCTGATACCATTTTCGCAACGCCATTAAGTGCCTTGCCCTTTCAGGAAGATTCGCAAGCGCCGTTTCGCTTTTTTAGCTGGCTCGTGGTTGAGATTGAAACCGATGAAGGACATATAGGGATTGGTAATGCAGGCTTATGCCCTGATGTAACTAAAATGATTATCGATTCGAAATTAAAGGGGCTATTACTGAATGAGAATCCGCTTAATACTGAATACCTGTTCGAAAAAATGTACCGCTCTTCTGTAGCCTATGGAAGAAAAGGCGCTGTTCTCGCTGCCATCAGTGCGCTCGATATAGCATTGTGGGATATAAAAGGGCATGTATTTCAACAGCCTGTTTTTATGTTAATGGGTGGAAGAACAAAAGCTTCTATACCTACTTATTACAGTCGTTTATACACACGGAATTTAGACAGCTTGCAGGCAGAAGCCGCACATTATAAGAGTGAAGGTTTTACCGGTATGAAGCTTCGCTGCGGTTATCCGTTAACAGAAGGTATGGCCGGAATGAAAAAGAATATTGAAATGGTAAAAGTGGTTCGTGAAACTGTTGGTGATGAGGTGGACATTATGCTTGAGGCCTACATGGGTTTTAATTTTCCTTACGCCAAACAATTTCTTAAAGCGCTCGAACCTTATAATCTTCGCTGGGCTGAAGAACTGCTGTTACCCGATGAGATTCACAATTTTGCCAAATTAAAACAGTACACAGATATACCACTTTCAGGAGGAGAACATGAATATACCAGGTATGGATTTCATGATCTGATTAAGGCGGATGCACTTGATATTTTTCAATTTGATACCAATCGTGTTGGCGGGTTTACCGAAGCTCAAAAGATTTGTACAATGGCCTTAATGCATGGCATTGAAGTAATACCGCATGGTGGCCAGATGCACAATTTACATGTTGTTATGAGTTCTTTCGCCTCACCCATGGCTGAATACTTTCCACAAACAGAAATTGAAGTAGGCAACGAAATGTTTTGGTACATATTCGACGGAGAGGCAATTGCTGAAAATGGACATCTTCAGTTAGATGATAATAAACCTGGAGTTGGTCTTACTTTAAAGACAGAACATTTGGAAAATTTTAAAATAATAGAATAAACTTATAACAATGAGTGTGGAAAAAAGTATTCTCGATTTATTTAAGCTGAATGGACAAGTGGCTTTAATTATTGGTGGTAACCGTGGACTTGGTTTAGCCATGGCTAAAGCATTGGCAGAGGCAGGTGCAAACATATGCATAGCTGCAAGATCAGACGGCGAAAACAAAAAGGCGGAACAAACTATTAAAAATTCTTATGGTGTTGGTTGTATTAGTACAACCTGCGATGTTACAAGTGAAGAAAGTGTAAAGGAAACAGTCAGAAAAACAGTAGAGCGATTTGGAAAAATAGACATTCTAATAAATTCAGCAGGTATCAATATCAGGGGTACAATTGAAGATTTGTCTTTAGATGACTTTAATAAAGTCCAGCAGGTCAATGTAACAGGATCCTGGTTAGCATGTCGTGAAGTTGTACCTGTCATGAAAAAAAATGGCTATGGAAGGATTATTAACATTGGCTCCATGCTTTCTGTTACTGCCATACCTGAGCGTACAGCTTATGCAACCAGTAAGGGCGCCATCTTACAGTTGACACGTTCATTAGCAATGGAGCTGGCAAGAGAGAATATCAACGTGAATGCAATTTTACCTGGTCCTTTTGCTACAGATTTAAACCTGCCGCTTACCAACGACCCTGAAAAATATAATGCATTCATCGCCAAAATTCCAATAGGCCGGTGGGGAGAATTATATGAGATAGGCGGCATAGCTCTTTACCTGGCAAGTCGTGCATCCAGCTATGCAACCGGTGGTTGTTTTTCGATAGACGGTGGTTGGATTACAGTATAAATAAAATCTGGCATTCTGACAAATTAATATTCCTTCCTTTAATCTAAAGAATAATTATGGGCAAAGAAAGCATAAGGTTAGTTCAGCTTACTCACTCTCAAACAGGGCGGCGTGTAGCAATGGTTAGGGAGCCTTCGTTGGCATTATTAAAAGATACAGGTTCTATATATGAACTGGCATTTGATTCTCTTGAAAAACAGGAGAAAATAGAAAGTTTGATTTTATCCCGCTTATCAGGTGAATTGTTAGATTATAATTCTGTATATGAAGGTAAAAGTGAATGGAAACTGCTGCCATCATTCGACTATCCTCAAAATCCTGCCGCCTGCATTGTTTCCGGCACCGGGCTTACTCATAAAAACAGTGCGCTTAACCGCCAGATGATGCACCAGGCACAGGAAGCAAAGCTGACCGACAGCGTGCAGATGTACCAGTGGGGACTTGATGGCGGACATCCGGAAAGTGGAACAGTTGGTGTGCAACCGGAATGGTTTTATAAAGGTACCGGCGATATTTTACGTGGTCACGGCGAAAGTCTTGAAATACCTTGTTTTGGTAATGATGGAGGTGAGGAACCTGAAGTGGCGGGAATTTATATTGTTGACCGAAATGGAAAACCCTGGAGAATAGGTTTAACAACAGGGAATGAATTTTCGGATCATATAATGGAGAAAAAAAATTACCTGTACCTGGCGCCTTCCAAACTAAGAAATTGTGCAATAGGGCCAGAGCTGATATTAACATCAGATTTTGAAGAAGTAAGCGGCTCGGTTAGTATTTCAAGAGACGGAAACATTATTTGGTCAAAAGATATCCAGTCAGGACAAAAGCACATGGCTCATAGCCTTTCAAATCTTGAACACCATCATTTCAAATATCCTGGGCATCGTATTCCATATCAGGCTCATATTCATTTTTTCGGTGCCGATGCATTTAGTTTTGGAGATCATTTACAATTACAGCAAGGCGATGTAATGAACGTAGAATGGTATGGGTTGGGTAGAACTCTAAAAAATCCATTGGTATTTTCAAATGAGAAAGAAAGAATAGTATCAGTAGCTTCAATTCAATAATGTATAAATTCAAAACGGATAACAACCTTTATCATATTGCTTTATTAATAACTATAGCTGCAGTATGGAATCTTTACTTAATACAAAATTTTAAAGTATGAAAACAATAGTAACCTTATGGTACTGGAAAAGAAGTCTTTTGGCCCTTCTTTTTGTTTTCTGTTTCAGCCAGGCATTGCTGGCACAAACAGATAAAAAGGTATTGTACCTTGATTATACTCAGCCCGTAGAAAAACGTGTACAAGACTTAATGTCGCGTATGACCGTAGAGGAAAAAGCGGCATTTTTAAATCATGTTGCTCCCGATATCGAACGCTTTAAAATTAAGTCTGATAAATGGAATCAGTGCTTACATGGCGTAGTGTGGAACCGGCCAACAACTATGTTTCCGGTATCAATCGCAGCAGCAGCAACCTGGAATCCAAAACTTATGTATGAAGTGGCTACTGCAATTTCAGATGAAGCCCGCGCAATATATAATGGGTGGCACCAGGACTCTAATTTTCAGGGTGACAAAAAAGGTCTTATCTATCGCGCACCAGTTATTAACGTTAGCCGCAATCCATATTGGGGTCGTATTAATGAAACCTTTAGTGAAGACCCTTTTTTGACAGGCCGCTTTGGTGTAGCTTATGTGAAAGGCTTGCAGGGCGATGATCCTAAATACCTTAAACTGGTAGCAACCTTAAAGCATTATGCGGTAAACAATGTTGAAGCCAATCGTCAGGCTCTTTCTGCTACAGTAAGCGAACGTGTGCTGCATGAGTTCTGGCTGCCGCATTTTAAAGATTGTATCGTTGAAGGTGGAGCCCAGTCTATAATGGCTTCTTATAATGCTATTAACGGGACTCCAAACAATATCAATAAGCTAATGCTCACCGATATCCTTAAAGATCAATGGGGATTTAAAGGTTTTGTAGTTTCAGATCTTGGTGGTGTGAAATCTATGGTTAATGGTCACGAAAAAGGACAAATGAGCTATGAGCAGGCAGTTGCTCAATCTCTCAATGCCGGGTGTGACTTTTCTGACAGAGAATTTATGGAGTATATACCTGCAGCCGTTAAACAGGGATTACTTCCGGAAGCACGCCTTAATGATGCAGTTTACCGTGTTATGCGTGATCGATTTCTTTTAGGTGAATTTGATCCACAGGATAAAGTTCCATACAGTAAAATCCCGGTTTCGGTAATTGGAAATGCAGCGCATCTTCAACTGGCATTGAAAGAAGCCCGGGAATCTATAGTGCTGCTAACCAATAAGGATCATATTTTACCTTTAGATAAAAGCAAGATAAAAACCATAGCTGTAATAGGTCCCCACGCAGATATTTTCACTCCTGGTGGTTATAGCGGCAAGCCAATAGAAGCTATAACTCCAATCCAGGGAATTAAAAACCGTGTTGCCCCTGGAATCGAAGTGATTTTTGCCAAAGGCACTCAACTGCCTCCTTCAAGAAGAAGGAATTCGAGTGCTGATTCAAATGAAACTGCAGCTTCTGCATTCAACACAAATGAAGAATTGCAAAAAGCAGCGGATGCTGCAAAAAAAGCTGATGCAGTGATTTTGTATGTAGGTACTACATTGGATGTGGAGGCAGAAGGGCATGATCGTACTTCGTTGGGTTTGCCCGCAGGCCAGGATGAATTAATTAAAACAGTATTGTCTGCCAATCCGCGTACCATAGTTGTTCTTATGAATGCTGGCCCGCTTACCATTCCCGCAGTTAAAGAAAGTGCACCTGCTATTATTGAAGCCTGGTGGGGTGGTGAGCAGGGAGCTAATGCCATAGCAGATGTGATTTTTGGTAATTATAATCCGGGAGGTAAACTGCCCTATACTGTTTATGCATCAGAATCGCAGGTACCGCCACAGGATGAATATGATGTGACTAAAGGGTTCACCTATATGTACATTAATGGTAAGCCACTTTTTCCTTTCGGACATGGATTAAGTTATACAACTTTCAAATATGCTAACTTAAATGTGTCTGATAAACAAATAACACCATCAGGCAAAGTAACCGTAAGTGTAGATGTTACTAATACCGGAAAACTTGCCGGTGATGAAGTTGTGCAACTTTATGTGCATGATATAGTATCCAGGGTAAAAAGACCATCAAAAGAACTTCGTGGATTTGAACGAGTTTCGCTAAATCCCGGACAAACTAAAACGGTAACGCTTACTTTACCCGCACAGAAGCTTGCTTTTTATGATGAAAAGTCACACGACTTTATGGTAGAGCCAGGTGCTTTTGACCTTTTGATTGGAAGCTCATCAGCGGACATTAGATTGACGACAAAGCTTAACGTTATAAACGGGAAATAAATTCTTATATGGCAAATGCAACGGCCGCTTTAACCAATGAAAGACCACTAAAAATGCGATGGGTAATGATATCCTTTGCTTTTTTGGCAACCTTTCTAAATTATGTCCATCGCCTCTCCTTTAATTATTTAAGTGCAGATGGAGATTTAAGAAAATTAATACCGGATGATGCATTTGGATATATAGGAACAGCTTTCTTTGTTGCTTATATGTTATCAAATGCTTTTTCCGGCCTGGTGATTGATAAATTGGGAACCAGGATTGGTTATTCGCTTTGCATGGCTTTCTGGACAACCGCAGGACTCTTTCATGCGTTTGCAGTTACCCCTTTACAATTTGGCATTTGCCGGTTCTTATTGGGCATTGGTGAAGCAGGTAATTGGCCCGCTGCTTTAAAACTTACAACCGAGTGGTTCCCGCCTCGTGAAAGATCTACTGCGTCCGGAATATTTAATAGTGGCTCTGCGCTTGGAGCTATTGTTGTTCCTCCTTTAATAGCTGTAATGAGTACCAATTACGGATGGCAATCTACATTTATTATTCTCGCCGTATTTGGATACTTATGGTTGGCTGTCTTTTGGTTTACTTATTACACTCCAAAGCATTCTTTAAAAGAATCAAAAGGAAGAACTATTCCTCCTTTGAAGCTTTTAAAAAACCGTTTCGTGTCAAGGCTGCTGCTCGCAAAAATTTTTATTGAACCAGTATGGTACTTTGTTACTTTTTGGATAGGACGTTATCTGGTGGATGTGCATCACTGGGATTTGAAAAAAATTGGATTGTATGCGATGATCCCTTTTATTATAGCCGATTTGGGAAATATCGTGGGTGGCTATTTTACACATTTCATTATAAACAAAGGCGTGCCTATACCAAAAGCAAGAAAGATAGCACTAGGTATATCTGGTATTATCATGAGTGTGCCTTTGCTGTTTGCACCCTTTATTGTCATCACTCCTATGTCAGCCCTCATCATTTTTGGTTTGTCAGGTTTTGGATATACATCTTATACAGCAAATGCTTTAGCGCTCACAGCCGATGTAGTTCCTAAAAGTGCTGCTGCTTCTGCATGGAGCCTTGCCTGTATTGGTAATGGTATAGGAGGCGCTATTTTTCAATCCTTATCTGGTATTACCCTTAAATATGTTACAGCTTCTTATAATTATACTATTGCATACAATGTTTTATTTATGGGATTTGGAATTCTTTCATTCATAGGGCTTTTAGTATTATTGTTTCTACTGGGCCCGTTTACCAGGAATAAGGAGTTGCATGATTATGCAGAAGCAGATGTATCGTATATTTAAAAACAGTAAAAACAATATTTGTATTTCCTGATATAAAACAGGAAATAGTAGATTTAAAAATATTTATATGACACTTACAGGAGAAAATTTTATAGGTTTTAAAAAAAGTGCAAATGGAGATAAATCTTTTCAGGCATTTGCATCAACAGCAAATGATTATTTACAAGGAGATTTTACCATTGCTACTAAAGAGGAATCTGAAAAGGTGCTTTCATTAGCCAATAGTGCTTTTCCGGTATATCGTGAAATATCAGCCTCCCGGCGAGCTGATTTTTTAGATGCAATAGCACATGAAATTCATGAATTAGGTGATGTTTTGATAGAGAGATGTTCACAGGAATCTTCGTTCCCTGCTCCTCGCATCATTGGCGAAAGAGCCCGGACTTGCGGACAACTACAACTATTTGCTAAACTTTTAAGAGAAGGCTGGTGGGTAGATGCGCGAATAGACGTTGCACTTCCAGAACGGAAGCCAATGCCAAGGTCAGACATCAGAAGAATGCTAATTCCAATTGGCCCTGTTGCTGTTTTTGGTGCAAGTAATTTTCCGCTTGCTTTCTCTACAGCAGGTGGCGATACAGCATCTGCTTTGGCTGCAGGCTGCCCGGTAGTGGTAAAAGCTCACCCTTCACATCCCGGAACAAACGAACTGGTTTCTTCTGCTATAATCAAAGCAGCAAAAGAAACAGGAATGCCCGAAGGCGTTTTTTCTTCTGTTTATCTTTCTCACGAGGATTCTGTAAATCTGGTAAAACATCCGGTAATTAAAGCTGTAGGCTTTACCGGTTCACGAAATGCAGGCATGCGTCTGTTTAATGCGGCAGTTTCCCGTCCTGATCCTATACCTGTATTTGCAGAAATGAGTGCAATAAATCCTGTGGTGCTTATGGAGCATGCACTAATTAAGCAAAAGGACAATATTGCAAAAGAACTTGCAGGTTCGGTAGTATTAGGAGCAGGACAATTTTGTACATGTCCAGGCCTGGTTTTAATGGTAGATAGTGATGCTTCACTTGAATTCAGAACTGCTTTTGCAAAGCAAATTGCTGCTTCAACTCCTGCTCCTATGCTTAATAAAAATATTCATAAGGCTTATGTTGAAGGGGTGAAAGCATTTCAAAGCGCTCCTGAAATTTTTGTCTTAGCTGAGTCTTCTAAAGAAGCCACAGCAGAACGATATGAAGCGCAACCGGTTGTTCACATGATAAGCGCATCAGATTTTATGTGTAAAAAAGAATTTTCTGATGAGATTTTTGGTCCTGAAACATTATGTGTTATATGTAAGGATGAAACAGAATTGCAACAGGCTTTACAATCTCTTGAAGGGCAGTTAACAGCAAGCGTACATGCTTCGGAAGAAGATGCAGAAGCTTTGAAACCTCTTATCAATATCATTTCAGAAAAAGCGGGCCGTATTATTTATGGGGGTTATCCAACCGGTGTAGAAGTTTGTCATTCTATGCAGCATGGAGGCCCTTTTCCTGCTACAACTGATGGCAGGGCAACCTCAGTTGGTACTGCTGCTATTTATAGGTTTGTCAGACCCGTGGCTTTTCAAGGTTTCCCTAATTACTTGCTGCCAGACGAACTAAAAAATGAGAATCCCTTATCCATCCTCCGGTTGGTTGACGGTAATTGGACTAAGGATTCAATTGCAATGGGTTAGTGGAGCGGTTTAGATAAAATTGGTTAGAAAGGATGTAATGACTGCTGTTAAAGAATTGGAGCCAACTATTATTGGGTATTCAGGAGGTAATTTTGTGTCTAACTACAATTGCTTTGACGGGTATGACCAAAATCAGAACGTATACTGCAGTTGGAACTAATAAAGTATAAAAGTAAATTTAAATTACGGCTGCATTAAAATGTAGCCTTAATTCCATATAACAAAATTGTAGTATACAAAAAAAATTGATTACCTATAGCAATAGGATTAGAAATGAAGGCACTTTTAAAATATTAGATACAGTTTAAAATTCATTAAAGCAGATGTACAATTATTAGGATAACTTGTTTCATTTACATTTCGAAGATTAATGAGGCATAGATAATTCATATTAAAAATTATTACTTATATTATTTTCTTACTATAAAATCCTCTAATCCTAAAGTATTCCGCATTCTTTCCCAATTTGTTTTCTTGAAAGGGGAAGTGTTTGGCGGAGCAGCAAGAAATGGCAACAAAGTGATAGGTATAACCCTTGGAACCGGGTCTTGGTTCAGCCACTGTCAAGGATGGAGTGATGATATATGACGGAAACCTTTTTTATACGCCCTACAAAGACGGTACTGCAGAAGATTATTTATCAACAAGATGGTTTTATAAAAGAATATAAAGAGCAAACAGGAACTACTCCTAAAAATGTAAAAGAGATCAGAGAACGAATACCTGGTGATGAAACAGCCACCTCTTTGTTTACAGAGTTTGGTAAGAACCTTAAAGTATTAGCTGTTTATGTCAAAAAACATGCTGCAGAAACAGTGGTTATTGGTGGCAATATCATTAATGCATGGAAGTTGTTTATGCCGGAAACAAAAAAG